>ERZ837487.656-NODE-656-length-49349-cov-8.435773_pt1 | contig 49349 bp, 44 predicted proteins | sample MGYA00519911_ERZ837487 | MGnify/ENA primary metagenome ERZ837487 (study PRJEB31850, sample SAMEA3708818) | human gut metagenome | biome: human gut; feature: human-associated habitat; material: faeces | place: China | collected 2014 ... | reverse complement strand
CCTTAGCGGAGCGTTTTTTGTGTCATAGGACGAAGTTTCCTATGACACAAAAAAGGTCGGCACATATCATCACTGTGCCGACCTTTTTCTTTCTCTTTATATCCAGTTAAAATCCCAGAAGACTTCCCGCCAGATGGACCACGAATGCCGCGATCCACGCGATCACACACTGACCGACCACTACCAGGATTGCCCATTTGCCTCCTAATTCCCTCTTTACCGCGGAAACTGCTGCAACGCATGGTGTATACAGTAAACAAAATACCAACAAGCTGGCTGCTGCCAGAGGCGTCATAACCGCCAACAGACCCTCTGTGGAACCAAACAATACCGACAGAGTCGATACCACGCTCTCCTTTGCCATAAATCCTGTGATCAGTGCAGTAGAAATCTTCCAGTCTCCAAAACCAAGCGGTTTAAAAATCGGTGCGATCCAGCTGGCCGCTGCTGCCAGGATACTATCCTTTGAATCTGTCACCACATTCAGTCTCAGATCAAAGGTCTGGAAAAACCAGATCACCATAGTGGCCACGAAGATCACGGTAAATGCTCTCTGCAGGAAATCTTTTGCCTTTTCCCACAGAAGCTGCCCTACATTTTTTGCACCCGGAAGCCGGTAATTCGGAAGTTCCATAACAAACGGCACTGCTTCGCCTTTAAACACGAACTGCTTCATCAGCATTGCCATCAGCACTGCCATCAGAATTCCGGTAAAATACAGGATCACCATCACCGCCGCACTGCATTTGGGGAAAAATGCTGCTGCAAAAAAAGCATAGATCGAAATTTTGGCAGAACAGCTCATAAATGGAGTCAGCAAAATCGTCATTTTCCGGTCACGTTCCGAAGAAAGGGTACGGCTTGCCATAACACCAGGAACTGTACAACCAAAGCCTACCAGCATAGGCACAATACTTCGTCCGGAAAGCCCGATCTTCCGGAGCAGTTTGTCCATGACAAAGGCCACTCTGGCCATATAACCACTATCCTCCAGCATGGACAGGAAGAAGAACAACGTCACAATGACCGGAAGGAAGCTTAAAACGCTTCCCACACCATTAAAAATGCCATCGATCACCAGGGAATGAAGCACTGGATTGACATTTCCCGCAGTCAGAGCCACATCTGCTGCAGAAGTCACTCCACTGATGAGGAAATCCAGGACACTGGAAAGGGCCGCGCCGATCACACCAAAGGTCAGCCAGAATACCAGTCCCATAATTCCGATAAACGCAGGGATCGCCGTGTGTTTTCCAGTCAAAAAACGATCTATTTTCACACTTCTCGCATGTTCCCGGCTTTCTTTTGGCTTTACCACCGTCTCATTGCAGATCTTTTCAATAAAGGAAAAACGCATATCTGCAATCGCTGCTGCACGATCCAGACCACGTTCCTTCTCCATCTGACAGATGATATGCTCCAGCATCTCTTTCTCATTCTGATCCAGATGCAGCTTTTCTTCCAGACTGGTATCTCCCTCTGCCAGTTTGGCAGCGGCAAATCGTACCGGAATCCTAGCTTTCTGAGCGTGATCCTCGATCAGATGCATGATACCATGAAGACAGCGGTGCACTGCGCCCCCATGCTCATTGGCATCGCAGAAGTCCTGGCGTCCCGGCTGTTCCTGATATTTCGCCACATGGATGGCATGATCAATCAGCTCCTCGATTCCCTCATTTTTCGCAGCAGAAATCGGAATCACCGGAATTCCCAGCAGTTCCTCCATCTGGTTTACATAAACAGAACCACCGTTTTCCCGGACCTCATCCATCATATTCAGTGCCAGAACCATCGGAATATCCAGCTCCATTAACTGCATGGTCAGATACAGGTTCCGCTCAATATTCGTAGCATCCACAATGTTAATGATCCCTCTGGGATGTTCATCCAGTACAAACCGCCTGGTTACCAGTTCCTCGCTGGAATACGGGGACATGGAATAAATACCAGGAAGATCCGTCACCAGGGTGTTGCTATGGCCGCGGATCACACCATCTTTCCGGTCTACGGTCACACCTGGGAAATTGCCTACATGCTGATTAGAACCGGTCAGCTGGTTAAACAGGGTGGTTTTTCCACAGTTCTGATTACCAGCCAGGGCAAAGGTCAGTGTTTCACCGTCCGGAAGGGGATTTTCTCCCTTTTTTACATGATACCGTCCACCTTCTCCAAGTCCCGGATGATCGATGATCTTCTGATTCGGCGTGCGCGTCTTCGTCACTGCATCCTGTATCTGTCCAATTTCAATTTTTTCTGCATCTGCCAGACGCAAGGTCAGTTCGTAACTGTGTATCCGCACCTCCACCGGATCTCCCATCGGTGCATATTTCACCATCGTTACCTGTGCTGAAGGAATAATGCCCATATCCAGAAAATGCTGCCGCAAAGCGCCTTCTCCGCCTACTGCCAGCACCGTTGCCATTTTCCCAATGGGAAGTTCTTTTAATGTCATGGCGACTCCTCCTCGTCTCTCGTATATTCACTCTATGTGATTGTTTCACTTCTTAATATAAATGGTATTATTGAAAAATTTTATCATTAATCCAGTGTCATTATACGCAACCAGTTAGTCTAAGTCAACCAGTCATTACATAAAAAATCTTCACGCAAAAAATCCGACATAGACATGTTCTGACTATGTCGGATTCTCATGATCCATCAATATCAAGCTGTTGGGGTCAAAAACTTTTGACCCATCTGATACCAGATTTCTCTGCACTGCATACTTCCGCAATCCTCAGCATCCACACTATAACCGATTTTCATCATAAATCGCCCGGACACCGCCGATAAACTTGGCTCTGGTCCGCGCGCATACCACATGGGCACAGCCAATCTGCTTCTGGCTGATCCGCACAGGAACTGCCACATCCCGTAAATGCATGCCGATCAGGGTATCACCGATGTCCATACCGGCACTGGCTTTGATGTGCTCCACTGCCGTTGGGTGTGCAAATGCATGGTAAGCGGCTGTAGCGAAAGAACCTCCGGCTTTTGGCTGAGGAACTACATTGACTTCTTCATAACCAAATTTTCTGGCTGCCTCTTCTTCTATGATCAATGCACGATTTAAATGCTCACAGCACTGGGCTGCCAGATAAACCTGCTTTTCCTGGACTGCCTGGTAGATTCCGGCAAATACTGCCTGGGCGGTCTCCGGACTGGAGGCAGTGCCGATCTTATCTCCCAATACCTCGCTGGTAGAACAGCCTACCACAAATAAATCTCCGGCTTTACATTTTCCGATCTCCAGGATCTCTTTTGCCGCATCATACGCCTGCTTTTTTAAAGTTTCCAATTCTTCCATGATCATACTCTCCTTTACGGACCTAAGCCTCTTCATCCAACAGTTTCTGGATGTTGTGTTTCATCATCTCAAAAGCCACTGGATTCATACCGCTGTTGATGACCACATCAGCCAAAGCTCTGGTTGGCTCCACATACAGATAGTGCATCGGCTTTACGGTGGTCAGATACTGGTCTACTACACCCTCTAAGTCTCTGCCGCGCTCCTTTACATCGCGGATCACCCGCCTTAAGATACGCTCGTCTGCATCTGCCTCCACAAATACCTTGATATCCAGAAGATCTCTTAACCGCGGATCTGCCAGCACCAGGATTCCCTCTAACAGGATCACCCGTTTTGGCTGGATCTCCACTACTTCCTTGGAACGGTTGTGGGCTGCATAATCATAGACTGGACACTGGATGGCATGTCCTTCTTTTAACTGTTTGATATGTTCGATGAGAAGTTCTGTCTCAAAAGCGTCTGGATGATCATAATTGACCTTCTTGTGCTCCTCAAATGGAATATCGTCCTGGGCGCGGTAATAATTATCATGGTATAATACCGCCACCTGATTCTTAAATTCGTCCTTTAAACGGTTTGTAAATGTGGATTTTCCGGAACCGGTTCCTCCGGCAATTCCGATAATAACTGTTTTCATGTGTTCCTCCGTATCTACGAAATCGATGTTTTCATCACAGCCGATCGTGTTCTGCTTATGGCAATGATTTACCAAACTCTTTTCCATAGCACTTATTTAACATAGCACTTATTTAACATGCATGATCTTATATGAATATTGAATTTATCGATTGCTTGTATGTTGACGATATCCCATATACATCTGGGTAGTCGCCAGATCAGAATGTCCTAACATGGTCTGCACCGCATGCATATCCGCTCCACTGCTGATCAGATGGGCAGCGAATGAGTGACGCAGCGTGTGAGGCGTAATATCCGCCTCAATTCCTGCCAGACTGCCATAATGCTTTAAAATCTTCCAGAAGCCCTGGCGGCTCATCACGCTTCCGTTACAGTTTACAAACAAATGATCCTGTTCCTGATCGCCGCATAAAATGGTTCTAGCTGAATCCAGATAAGACTCCATGGCTTTTTTCGCGGTTTTGCCGAATGGCACTGTCCGCTCTTTTCGCTCATCACGGCAGGTGATAAAGCCAATGTTCATATTGATGTCATCCATCTTTAATCTGATCAGCTCAGATACCCGGATTCCTGTGGCATATAATAGTTCCAGCATGGCTTTATCGCGAATCTCTTTTGGCGTCTTTCCTTCTGGCTGGGCCAGAAGACGGTTCACCTCGTCTACTGATAAAATCACTGGCGCTTTTTTCTCAATTTTCGGCGCTTTTAACAGCTCCGCCGGATCTTTCTTGATCACGCCTTCTCGAAATTCATAATGAAAAAATGCCTTTATGGACGCCAACATTCTGGAAATCGTCGTTGTCGCCCTTCCTTCTTTTTCCAGATAAAGGACATAAGAATTCAACACGGTTCTGGTAACCCTGGTTACATCCGTGATCCCCTTTTCCTCCAGATATTTTTTTAACTGGTTGATATCCCGCTCATAGGAAAGCTGCGTATTCTTCGATGCGCCTTTCTCCCCAGCCAGATAATCCATAAATCCTTTTATCTCATTTTCCATACTCGTATTTCCTGTCCCTTAACTTTCCCTTCTCCAAACCCTTCTTCTGTATCACAATCCCATCTCCGCACCACTGCGGACCAGGATTGATTTAGATAGACTTCTGCGTTATCTATCATTATATCTTCAACCGCCTATAAAAGCAATTATATTTTTCCAATCTGATACTCGATTAATACGCCAAGAAATAGCCACAAAACCATCAAAACCCAGCCCCGTAATTTCATATGATCCAGCCCATTCCTGGATCCGGCCGCCAAAAACAGACAAAGGGTCCCATAACAACTCCACTGAGGCATCATGTGGACTGCAAACAGGAATATTCCTTTCCATCCTCCATAAAGAGTCAGTGTTGCAATCCATACACCTGCTCCTGCTCCCATAACCAGAAAAACCAGATAAAACCAGATTCCTGAAAATCCGGTCATTCCACCTAAGCACACCATCATAAACTGTCCCAGACGTTTCTTTAAATTCTGGATCAGACTATCTGACTGCTCATACCACAAATCAAAAGAACCAATCTGCTCCAGCAGTTCCCTGCTAAGCAGATTGGTTATCACACCTCCCAATACACTTCCTATAAAAAAGCTGATACATAGGGATATCGGAAATTTTATCTTTTGATTCCAAGAACGATTTTTTAAGATTCGCATGACCATCCGCCCCATTTTCTTTGTCTGCTTCCACTACACCGCAGTGCTTCATGCCAGCCGCACAGACCAGCCAGACAGCTGCTACTATTCTATGAGACGGTTTGGAAAATTATACCATTGCTCCGTACTTAATGGCATAAGTACTGATAGCTGCTACAGTCTTCGCGTCTGTCATCTTGCCATCATAGATCAACTGCATCAGGTCTTTCAACTCCCACGCTTCTACTTCAATGTACTCATCCTCATCCAGATGCTGATGAGATGGGATCAGGTTTCTTGCCACAAAGATATCAATGGCCTCATCGCAAAAAGCAACCGTAGTATTCAGACTCATCAAGTACTCTAATTTCTCTGTGCGATATCCGGTCTCTTCTTCCAGTTCCCGGTAAGCACATTCAATCTTTGGCTCATCCGGAGCATCCAGCTTACCTGCCGGGATTTCAAGAGTCTCCCTGTTTAAAGCATTGCGGTACTGTCTAACCATCAGGATCTTTCCATCATCCGTTACCGGCACCACTGCAGCAGCTCCATCATGATGGATAAAATCCCAATGAGCCTCATGACCATTGGCTAACACTGTGTCCTCGTAAATTTTTAAAATCGTTCCCTGATATTTTAACTCTCTTTTCAGACGTACTACCTTATCTCCCATGGTTACCTGTTCCCCTTTTATTTCACTTTATAACTGTTCAGCACCTTCACAGTTGCTTCACTTTTTAATCTCCGTAAATTGAAACGTTTCCGCTGAGATCTTACTGGATCCATGCACCAGTAGAGTCCACTCTCCGACCAGAGCCGTCTGGTACCACCGTATCTACTAACATATCGCCGTCAACTGGTCTGCAGTAATAGTACTTGCCATTCCATTCGATCCAGCCAGTCACCATATAGCCAACAGAATCAAAGTAATACCATTTGCCATTCACCTGCTGCCAGTTATTGGTTGGGTAGGTTCCATCGGCATTTCGATACCACCAGCCTTTGTTATCCTTCTGCCATCCCGTTCCATTAGAGCTCTGAGGAATCTGCTGATCTGGCTCGGTTATTCCAGTTGGAATGGCACTGCCGTACTGAGTGCGATAACTCTCCGCTGTAGCCTCATCAATGTAAGAACCGCTCTGGCTCTCAAACCAGTCACCTTTGATCTTGCTGTCTGCGGTATTCACACCACGTACTTTATAAGTATAAGTTCCCGCTTTTTTCATAAATGGAGCGAAATCAAAGGTTGATCCCACTGCTGACTGGATGGTTCCATACTTCTTACCATCATGGTACAGAGTTACTTCATAGCTTCCTGCATTGTAGGTTTCTTTCCATGACGCCACATTTTTAAAGGACCAGCCTGCCTCTTCTACAGTTCCCACCTGGTTCGTCAATGCCGGAAGTCGCAGTTTTAAAATAACAGAATAGTTACTGTCACCTTTTCTTCCGCTGACATAAGTTCCACCCTTTACATTGATCGTGGCAGCACTGATGGAGAAATAATACCCATCCTCAGCATTCAGGGTTACTTCCAGTTCCGGTACATCAGATGGTCCCCATTCGTTGATCTCATTTAAGATCTCCACATCACCAACAGTATATTTTTTACTCTTGGAGGTCACTTCTACATCCTCGGTAGAACAGCCCTCACCAATCTTAAATTCATCACTTACGCTGATAGATACCTCTTTGATCTTTTTCGCTGCAAATGCCGGAACACTCATGGCAATGGTCAGCAGTGCAGTCAATGATAATAAACCTACCATTTTTTTCATTCTTCCCATTGTATCTCCTCCTGTCTTGCCTCTATCATTTATTCCTTTTATTGTTTTTCTTTGTAACGATTCAGTAGGTCTGCGCACATGCTGCGCTGACCGTAAGAACACATAGGCCAGAAAGCAAAAATCCCATCAGCGAAGCTGATCTGGAATGGATTTTTGCTCGTAACTATGAAGGTACTGAATAGTTACTTTTCTTTTATCGTTTCTTCTTTTTATCACTTCTTCTATCTTAACTCTATTCAGAATTCCCGGTCTTGTCAATAGAGTTCAAGGAAACGTAAGAAAAAAGAAAAGCACCATTTTCAAAGGCAGTTTCCCACCTGAAAATAATGCTTTTCTCTTTTGTCTAATCACTTATTTTGCGTAATCAGTCACTCTTGATTCACGAATCACGTTGACACGGATCTGACCCGGATATTCCATGGATTCCTCAATCTTCTTAGAAATGTTTCTAGCCAGAAGAACCATATCATCATCATTGATCTGTTCCGGAACTACCATAACACGGACTTCACGTCCGGCCTGGATTGCGAAGGACTTATCAACTCCCTTAAAGGAATCGGTAATCTCCTCTAACTGTTTCAGTCTGTTCGTATATGTCTCCAGAGTTTCTCTTCTTGCACCTGGACGTGCGGCGGAAATGGTATCTGCCGCCTGTACGATGCAGGCAATCAAACTCTCTGGTTCAACATCACCATGATGGGACTCTACCGCATTGATCACGATAGGGGATTCTTTGTACTTTCTGCAAAGTTCTGCACCCAGTTTTACGTGGGAACCCTCTACTTCATGGTCGATGGATTTACCAATGTCATGTAATAAACCGGCGCGTTTCGCCATTCGGATATCAACTCCTACCTCTGCAGCCAGGAGTCCGGATAACTGGGCTACCTCAATGGAATGCTTTAACGCATTCTGACCGTAGCTGGTTCTGAATTTCATTCTACCCAAAAGCTTTACTAACTCCGGATGGATACCGTGGATACCTACCTCAAGGGCAGCTGCCTCGCCATCCTCACGCATGTTGGCTTCTACTTCTTTCTGTGCTTTCTCCACCATCTCTTCGATTCTGGCCGGATGAATTCGTCCGTCCACAATCAGACGTTCCAGTGCGATTCTTGCTACTTCCCGTCGTACCGGATCAAAACCGGATAATACGACTGCCTCTGGTGTATCATCAATGATCAGCTCAACGCCAGTCATAGTCTCCAGAGTACGGATATTGCGGCCCTCTCTACCAATGATCCGGCCCTTCATCTCATCATTCGGAAGCTGTACAACGGATACCGTTGTCTCAGCCACATGATCTGCTGCGCATCTCTGAATTGCAGTCACGACGTATTCCTTCGCCTTTTTATCTGCTTCTTCCTTGGCTCTGGTCTCCATCTCTTTGACCATCTTCGCAGTATCATGTTTGACATCGTCTTCTACTGATTTCAACAGGTATTCTTTCGCCTGTTCGGAGGTCAGCCCCGAAATACGTTCCAGTTCCTGCTGTCTCTTCTCACGAAGCTCATCTGCCTCTGTCAGTTTCTTGGTCAGGCTCTCTTCACGAGCTGCCAAACCACTTTCTCTGCGTTCCAATGATTCGGACTTCTTGTCCAGATTTTCTTCCTTGCTTAAAACTCTTCGTTCATAACGTTGAAGCTCAGCTCTTCTTTCTCTTGTTTCTTTATCTAATTCATTCTTCGTCCTGATGGACTCTTCCTTAGCTTCCAGGAGAGCTTCGCGCTTCTTTGTCTCTGCGGTCTTCAATGCTTCATCGATAATCTCTCTGGATTTCTCTTCTGCACTGCCGATCTTGCTTTCGTAAGCATTTTTACGGTGTGTGACCGCTGCGAACCAGGTAATAGGCGCCACAATGATCGCTGTGACTGCTACTGCTATTACAATAGTCCCCATAACACAGGAGCACCTCCTTATTTAGTTTTCATTGTACAATAATACAACACTACAATTTTAAACGTTTTTGTGCATTATGTCAAGTATCTAGCCACTCTCCCATGACACTTCGGATGGCTTCATAGGCAAAACCTTTCCTGGCTAATGCCATCGTAAGTTTTCCCTTTTCCTTCTGATCGGTCTGCTCCGGATCATAGCCTTTTTTCTGAAGAAATTCCCTGATCTGATCCTCCTCCGGCACCTCGATCTCTTCCAGCAATTCTTCGATCTGATCCCGGTCCAGTCCCTTCCGCTGAAGGTCATATTGGAGGCGTCTGCGACTCTTCTTCTGGCTGTGGTTATCCAGATAACGCCTGCCATATTCCTCATCATCAATGTAGTGGCGTGCTTTAAACAGTTCTAAGACTTCCCGGATCACTTCTTCCGGATAAAAACCTTCTCTCAGCTTCTTCGTCAGCTCTGTCTCAGTCCGGTCTTTCTCTTTTAAGAGATAAATCGCCCGTTCCCTGGCACGTTTCCGCAGGACCTCGTCTAAGATCTGGCGGTACCTCTCCTCCGTCAGTTCTGCCCCTTCTTCAATATGATATCTTCTGATCTCTCCATTATATAAAACAAAGGCAAAGTCCTCACTGATAAGGACTTTGCTTCTTCGTTTGTCAAAAGGAGTAACTGCCATGATCTGCATGTCTGCCTCCCGTTATGAACCGGTATATTCCGATGATTATCGCTGATGTATATCCTGACATCCAATCATCATTTTCCTGTGTAAGGGTTTCGTACTTTGACGATTACTCATTTACTTCAGCATCTGCTGCTGTTTCAGAAGCTGCCGCCTGCACCTCCACTGCTTCCGTCGGCTGCAGTCCATAGTGCTCACGGACCTTGTTCTCGATCTCTAAGCATACTGCCGGGTTATCCTTCAGATAGATCTTGGCATTCTCACGGCCCTGACCAATCTTCGCGCCATCGTATGCGTACCATGCGCCACTTTTCTCCACGATGTCTAACTTCACGCCAAGATCCAGGATATCACCTTCCTTGGAAATGCCCTGTCCAAACATGATATCGAACTCTGCCTCTTTGAACGGCGGAGCAATCTTATTCTTCACTACTTTCACACGGACATGGTTACCTACCACTTCACCGTTCTGCTTCAAACTGTCGGTTCTGCGGACATCCATACGGACAGATGCGTAGAACTTTAATGCACGTCCACCGGTAGTCGTCTCCGGGTTACCAAACATGACGCCGATCTTCTCACGGATCTGGTTGATAAAGATCACCGTACAGTTGGACTTGCTCATAATACCAGTTAACTTTCTTAAAGCCTGGGACATCAGTCTCGCCTGCAGACCCATATGGGACTCACCCATATCTCCGTCGATCTCTGCCTTCGGAACCAGGGCTGCTACGGAGTCTACGATCACAATATCGACTGCGCCGGAACGCACCATGGTCTCGGTGATCTCCAATGCCTGCTCGCCGTTATCCGGCTGGGAGATGTACAGGTTATCAATATCAACACCGATATTTCTTGCGTAAACCGGGTCTAAAGCGTGTTCTGCATCAATAAATCCGGCGATACCGCCTCTTTTCTGCACCTCTGCCACCATATGCAGGGCAACCGTTGTCTTACCACTGGACTCTGGTCCGTAGATCTCTACTACACGTCCCTTCGGAATACCGCCGAGTCCAAGCGCCAGATCCAGACTTAAAGAACCGGTCGGTACAGTCTCTATGTTCATATTAGCCCCGGAATCACCTAACTTCATCACAGAACCTTTTCCATATGCTTTCTCAATCTGTGTCAAAGCCGCGTCAAGGGCTTTCATCTTCTCCGCTTTATCCATTCTTTTCCTCCATCACGAACAAATGTTCTTGTTAATGTAATCATAATATACTTGCTGTGAAAAGTCAATCCTTTTATTGTCTTTTCCCAGCTGTTGTTTCTCGTTACTGTACACGGGTAGGCATTTTCTGAACTGAAAATGCCGTATGATACAGTGGTGGTAACAGATTTTGCCGATTTAGAATGCGAAGCATCGGCAAAATCCGTTACTGTTTGCGCAACGCGTGAACAGTAACGGTTTCTCACGTTGTTACTGTCCACGCGTTGTGCAAACAGTAACCTCCCGTTCCGTTTCTCCAAAGCTGCATTCACGGACTTATTTTCTACGTCAAAGGCACCACCTTCTGTCTTATGTTTTCTCGTTCTCGGAAAGTATGCAGCGAACTGCCGCTTGAAACTTGAAACCTGGATCGTTGCCCTGTATCTTCATAATCGATCGACAAAAACAACGGTAAAATCGGTTCAGAAAGAACCGGAACCTTACTTTTTTATTATAAATGCCCCTGGCGTCTTTCGTCAAGCGCCAGGGGCAGATTTTACATCTCTACTCCGCATCTTCCTCAAGCTTATAAGGAGTTGCCTGGTATACATAATAGTTCAGCCAGTTGCTGTAAAGCGTATTGGCCATATTTCTCCAGCATAACACCGGTTTCTTCGTTGGATCATCATTTTCATAATAATTGCACGGGATCTGCGGATTGATGCCCTTGCCCAGATCCCGGTGGTACTCACCGTCCAGGGTCATACGGTCGTATTCCGGATGGCCCTGCACGAAGATCTGCCTGCCATCGCGGCTCATGATCAGGAACAGTCCCGCCTCGTCGGACTCTGCCAGAATGATCAGTTCCGGATGCTTCTCCACATCCTCCCTGCGGACCTCTGTATAGCGGGAATGCGGCGCCATGATATAATCGTCCATGCTCCGCATCAGTGGAACCCGGTGATGAAGCACCTTATGGCTGTAGATGCCACTGAGCTTGCTCTCTCTTAAATACTTCTGGATCCCATAATGGTAGTAAAGCCCCGCCTGTGCTCCCCAGCAGATATGAAGGGTGGAGGTCACATGTTTTTTGCTCCACTCCATGATCATGGACAGCTCTTCCCAGTAATTGACCTCCTCGAATTCCATCATTTCCACAGGTGCGCCGGTAATGATCATACCGTCGAACCGTTTCTTGCGTATTTCCTCAAAAGTAACATAAAACTTATTGATGTGGCTGGCCGACGTATTTTTGGATACATGGGTAGACAGCATCAGAAAGGTGCAGTCGATCTGCAGAGGCGTGTTGGACAGAGCTCTCAACAGCTGGGTCTCTGTCTCTTCCTTTAACGGCATCAGGTTTAAGATCAGAATCTCCAGTGGACGGATATCCTGGCTCATGGCCCGGTCTTCATCCATCACGAAAATATTCTCTGATTCCAAAATAGCTTTTGCCGGCAGATCCTTTTGTATTTTAATCGGCATGTTTTTCCCCCTCCAAGAGTTTCAGGAAATCTTCCTCCGAAAGGATCGGAATCCCCAGCTCTCTTGCTTTTTTATTTTTCGAAGATGTGGAATTCACATCATTATTGATCAGGTAAGTGGTTTTAGAAGTCACAGAACCAGTGGCTTTCCCGCCCTTGGACTCGATCAGGGCCTGTAACTCCTTCCGGTTTGCGAAATGTTCCACAGAACCAGTGATCACAAAGACCATTCCATCCAGGGAACGATCCCCCTCTTCTTCCTTCACTTCTTCCAGTGTCAGTTCTGCCAGAAGATGATCGGTCATGGCATTATTTTTCTCATCGGCAAAATACTGGCACCAGGCATCTGCTAATACAGCTCCGATTCCGTCCACTGTTGTCAGCTCTTCCACCGAAGCGTGGCGCATGGCATCAAAATCATAGTGGAAATGGCGGCACAGCATCTTGGCATTGGCAAGGCCGATTCCCGCGATTCCCAGACCATAAACCACCCGCACCAGATTGGTGGAAGCAGCACGTTTCACCGCCTGGATCAGGTTCTCATAAGACTTTTCTCCGAACCCTTCCATAGAAACGATGGCGTCCTTATGACGGTCCAGATGAAAGATATCTGCAAATTCATGGATAAATCCCGCTCCAATGAATTTCTCCAGAGTTGCCTCGGATAAGCCGTCAATATTTAATGCGTCACGACTGACAAAAAGAGTAAAGCTTTTGATCTTTTTCGCCTGACAGTCCGGATTGGTGCAATATAATGCTTTCACATCATTGATCTGGCGGATCTCCGTTTCTCCACCACATACGGGACAGATCTTCGGAATATCCCGCACACCACTTCTGGTCAGGTTATCGGCGATCTGCGGAATGATCATATTGGCCTTATAAACAGTGATCCGGTCACCGGCGCCCAGTTCCAGACCTTCCATAATACTGATGTTATGGACACTGGCCCGGCTGACGGTGGTTCCTTCTAATTCAACCGGCTCGAATACTGCCACCGGATTGATCAGACCCGTTCTGGACGGACTCCATTCAATATAGGAAAGGGTGGTCTCCCGGATCTCATCGGCCCATTTAAAAGCAATGGAATGACGCGGGAACTTCGCTGTCCGTCCCAGAGACTCGCCATAGGCAATATCTTCGTAAGTCAGAACCAGACCATCTGATGGAATATCAAAGGTCTGAATAGCCTCTGCAAAATATGCCACCTTATCCGGCAAGGTAGCAGCAGTCACATCCTGATGCTCCACCACCTCAAAGCCCTGATCCTTCAGCCACGCAAACTGAGCCGTTCTGGAATTTTTAAAATCCACTGCCTCATCGTCCTTTACCGCTTCCACCAGGGTAAAGATCAGACAGTGCACATGACGACTGGCCGTGATCTGGCTGTTTAACTGACGCACCGATCCGGCGCAGAGATTCCGTGGATTTTTGTATTTTGCATCCACATCTTCGATTTCTTCGTTCATTTTCTCGAAATCGGAATATCTGATCACCGCCTCACCCCGGAGGACCAGTCTGCCGTCAAAGGCAATCTTCAGCGGAATATTCTCAAAGGTCCTGGCATTGGGAGTGATCACCTCGCCAATTTCCCCATTTCCACGGGTCACAGCCTTCTGCAAGCTGCCATTTTCATAAGTCAGTACTACGGTCAGACCGTCTAATTTCCAGGAGAGAAGCCCTTTCTGCGTTCCCAGCCACTCCTGCAGCACTCCAACCTCCTTGGTCTTATCCAGGGAAAGCATGGGAGACGGATGTGCCTCTTTCGGCAGTTCACTTAAAACCTCGTAACCGACCTTCTGGGTAGGACTTCCAGACAGGATCACCCCGGTCTTTTTCTCCAGAGCCAGCAGCTCATCGTATAAACGGTCGTATTCCAGATTGCTCATGATCTCCCGGCTTTCCTGGTAATAAGCTCTTGCAGCCGGGGAAAGGGTGGCGATCAGTTCTTTCATTCTGGCAATATCCTGTTGATTTTTCATTCTTCCCATTCCTCTTCAAAAGCAGGACCGTCCAGAAGCTCGCAAAGCTCTTCATACTCCTCTTTGCTTACCTTCCGATACGTTCCGGTTTTTAAATTGCCAAGCCGCAGGTTCATGATCCGGACACGTTTCAGAGTCTGGACATGGAAGCCCAGCGTTTCGCACATCCGGCGGATCTGACGGTTTAAGCCCTGGGTCAGGATAATGGTAAATTCCCGTTTTCCTGTAGCTCTCACTTCGCACTCCCTGGTGGTCACATCTAATTCATCCAGATACACGCCTGCAGACATTTTTTCGATAAACTTTGCCGTTACCGGCTTGTCCACAGTCACCACATACTCTTTTTCATGACCATTGGACGCTTTCATGATCTTATTGACCAGATCACCCTGATTCGTTAATAAAATCAAACCTTCGGAATCCTTATCCAATCTTCCCACCGGATACACACGCTCTGGATACTTTACCAGTTCCACGATATTCATAGCCCGGTCTTTGTCAGAAGTCGTACTGACGATACCTCTTGGTTTATTGACCATCAGAAGCACTGGCTTTGGCTTCTTTCGGCGTCCATTTTCCACCATACCTACCGTTTTTCCATCGCATACTACTTTCTGGTCCGGTGTGATCTTCATACCCATGGGCGCAGTCTGGCCGTCCACCAGCACCTTGCCAGCTTCAATCAGGCGGTCTGCCTCTCTTCTGGAACAGATGCCCATTTCACTTAAATATTTATTTAAACGGATTTCTTCCATTATTTTACCCTTTTTGTAACTGTTCAGTACCCTCACAGTTACGAGCAAAAATCCATTGAAAATTGCCTTCGGCAATAGGATTTTTGCCTGCAAGCCCATGTTTTCGTACGGTCAGCGCAGTGAATGCGCAGACCTACTGAACAGTTACCCCTTTTTCTTTTATTATCTATGGTCGTGAATGTTATCAATGATCAGAGTGGCATCACCGAAGGAGAAAAATCTGTATCTTTCCTTGATTGCCTCCTCATAAGCGTGCAGCACATGATCCCGTCCCGCCAGGGCAGATACCAGCATCACCAGTGTAGACTCCGGCAGATGGAAGTTGGTGATCAGTCCGTCCAGGATCTTAAAACGGTAACCCGGATAAATGAAAATGTCAGTCCAACCGCTTCCGGCCTTTAAAATACCATCCTCGCCAGTGGCAGATTCCACTGTACGGCAGCTGGTAGTTCCAACACAGATCACACGACCGCCATTTTTCTTGGCGTCATTAACCTTTTTCGCCTCTTCCTCTTCTACCACATAAAATTCAGAATGCATATGGTGATCCAGCACATTGTCTACTTTCACCGGACGGAAGGTGCCAAGTCCCACATGGAGAGTCACATGAGCAATGGTCACACCCATATCTTCGATCTCTTTTAACAGTTCTTTGGTAAAATGTAGTCCAGCTGTGGGTGCGGCTGCAGATCCCTCATGTTTTGCGTAAACCGTCTGGTAACGGTTCTTGTCCTTTAACTGGTGGGTAATGTATGGCGGCAGCGGCATCTGACCTAACTGGTCTAAGATTTCCTCGAAAATCCCCTCGTAAGAGAACTGGATCAGACGGTTACCATCCTCTATCACATCAACAACCGTACCTTTTAACAATCCATCGCCAAAGGAAATGACTGTGCCCGGTTTTGCCTTTTTGCCAGGTTTCACCAGAGTCTCCCAGATATCATTTTCCTTTCTCTTTAATAACAGTACCTCGATCTTGGCCTGTGTATCCTCTTTCACGCCAAATAAACGAGCCGGGATTACCTTGGTATCATTGATCACCAGACAATCGCCCTTCTTTAAATAAGAAACAATGTCCCGAAAGGTATGGTGCTCGATCTCACCTGTTTTTTTATCCAATACTAACAATCTGGAGGAAGAACGGTCCTCCAATGGGTCCTGAGCGATCAGCTCCTGTGGTAAATCAAAATAAAAATCTTTTACATCCATAGTATTTCCAATATTCCTTTCTTATTCCATCCATTCCCAATCGACTTCGTCATGGAAATTTAGACATTTTATTGTTCCTGAGTCCCAATACTTACTTCTGAGGAACCATTATGTGTGTATACCTGCTGCAGCACCTCATCCTCAGACACTACGACAGCCGCCGCCTCTTTTACCTGGTCCTGCAGCTCCTTCACATCGGCTCTTTCACCAACCGCCTTCACATATTCTTTCTCGATGTCGGAAAGCTCGCTTACCATGCGGTACTGGCCATCTTCCTGTTTTTTCACATACCCCCAGGTCAGCGTCGGCATCAGCTTCGCAGCCTTGCGGTACTGGATCTCAAAATATGGAAAAATCACATAGCTGTCCGCTTCCGCTCCTTCCATATAATAACAGGAAATATTCTTGTACGCCTTGATGCTGGCTTTTACCAGCTCCATCTTCTCGCGCTCTGCGGCAATCTGATCTTCGCTCAGATCTGTCACACCAAATAACTGCTGCAGTGCCTCCGGGTCACAGTCAGTCTTTGCCTGGCAATAAGACTGGACAAGTGCTGTTAACTCTGGCATCTCATCCTGCTTCAAGGTGTATTTTGAAGAATCTGCTGCACTGCTCTCATCAACAGCCGGATCGCCTTCGTTTAACCCCACTGGCTGACCTGTCTCCTCCGTCATCGCCGCAGCTTCCGGCTGACCTGCATCCTTCTTCTTATCAGAATGAAGGATCACCACAACCAATATCAATACAACCACCGGGATCGCCGCAAAATATAAATAGCGGCGGATTCCATCGTCTGGCAATGTTCCCTTTGTTCTTTTTCTCTTCTTGTCCATCCTTTCTGCCTCCTGAACAGTTACAATCGTCTTCATTTCTTCCACACAAACAGTATGCGGAAAGTCCCGAATCATTACAGTCCAACCTTTATTCTAACAAACTCCCATTTAAAAAGCAATGAACAGACTGTGAAAAATCATTCCGCAGACAAAGAATTGTTACTGTTCACGCGATGCGCAAACAGCAACGGATTTTGCCGATGCTTCGCATTCTAAATCGGCAAAATCTGTTACCATCACTGTATCATACGGCATTTTCAGTTCAGAAAATGCCTACCCGTGTACAGTAACAAGATTTTTCATTTTTTGCTTGCAACATACAGCAAATTGTAGTATCATGTATATAATGCGTCTGTAGCTCAGTGGATAGAGCAGTGGCCTCCGGAGCCGCGTGCGTAGGTTCGATTCCTATCAGACGCATTTTCTATTTCTTAGATTTTCGATCATCTTTTATTCTCTTTGTTATTTTTACTCCCAGATAAATTCGTCTAAGTTAATTTATTTTCATGTTATCCCACTGTCTTTTGCTTGCCTCTATCACCGTATGGAACTGTTTTTCAGTTTACATAAATTTATCTTAGGAGGTACCTTATGGTATACGAAGTGTTTCAAACAGCTGTTTCTGAGGAATTGAAAAACCGGCTTGGCGATGATTATGAGATCGCGATCCACAAAATCCCCAAAAACAACGGCACCTTATTGGACGGTTTGACGATCTTCCATCTGAACGAGATCGCCACTCCAACGTTTTATCTGCAAAGCTACTATGAAGTTTATGAACAGGGGCGGGATCTGGAATCCATCATTCAGGAGATCCTAGTGGTCTATGAGGATCACAAGGATCAGGCGCCTTTTGATCTGAAGCGGTTCTCTGATTTTTCCCAGATGCGGGAGCGGGTGGCGATGAAGCTGATCCATACCAAATCCAATGAAACATTATTAAAAGAAATTCCATCTATTCCATTTCATGATCTTTCAATCGTGTTCTACCTATTCCTGGATAAAGACGAGCATGGACAGATGACCGTGCTGATCCGCAATGATCATCTGCCCATCTGGAAAACAGATACCTCTGAACTTTACAAACTGGCCATCGACAACACTCCAAGACTCTATCCGCCCTGTATCCGCTCCATGGCCAGCCTGATCAATGATATGCTTTTTGTCAACGGCACACTGATTCAGCCTTCGTTTGCCGCAGCTTCCCCAAATACCCTGGACCTCACAGACAGTCCTATTCCCCTTTCTATTCTGACCAATACCAGCGGGATCTTTGGTGCCAGTGCCATGCTCTATCCCGGAGTACTAAAGGAATTCTCCAAGAAAATCGGTCATGATCTGATCATTCTGCCCTCCAGTGTCCATGAAGTTCTGCTTCTCCCTTATGATTCCACCTATTCTTTTCAGGAAATGGCTGACATGGTAAAAGATGTCAATGAAAAATGTGTTCCTGTCGAAGAACAATTATCCAATCAGGTTTACTATTATTCCAGCACACAGGATTCCATCTTTCTGGGCGGAGATCCTGCATCCAGGATCCTATCCTGATTTTCTATCTTTTGGAATTTTATTCCATATCCAGAAGCATCTTTTTCACTTCCAGCATCCGGTCACGCAGCTGCGCCGCCTCCTCGAAGTTTAACTCCGCTGCTGCTTTGTGCATCTTTTTCTGAAGTTCCTTCTGAAGTTTGTTTAATTCCTTCACATCCATGGACTCCAGATCTTTTTCCATATCTTTGGATTTTTCCTCTGCCGCCTTGGAAATGGCGATCAGGTCACGAACCGCTTTCTTAATGGTAGTCGGGGTAATGCCATGTTCCTCGTTATACCTCTGCTGGATCTTTCTTCTTCGTTCCGTCTCTTCAATGGCGTGTTTCATGGAATCCGTCATGTTATCGGCGTACATGATCACATGGCCTTCGGCATTACGGGCAGCACGGCCAATGGTCTGGATCAGGGATGTCTCTGATCGCAGGAAGCCCTCCTTGTCCGCATCCAGGATCGCCACCAGGGAAATCTCCGGAATATCCAGTCCCTCCCGCAGAAGGTTGATTCCCACCAGTACATCAAAGACATTCAGACGCATATCCCGGATGATCTCCGCCCGCTCCAGAGTGTCGATATCCGAATGCAGGTATTTCACACGGATTCCCACCTCCCGCATATAGTCCGTCAGATCCTCAGCCATCCTTTTGGTCAGAGTCGTTACCAGGATCTTATTGCCCCTGGCTACCTCTTTGTTCACCTCTCCGATCAAATCATCAATCTGCCCTTCTACCGGACGGACAAAAATCTCCGGATCTAACAGACCTGTCGGCCGGATGATCTGCTCCGTTCGAAGTAATTCGTGCTCCTGCTCATAGACTGACGGCGTTGCAGACACAAACAACATCTGGTCGATCTTACTCTCAAATTCCTCAAAATTTAACGGACGGTTATCAAGGGCAGACGGCAGACGAAATCCATAGTCTACCAGAGTCTGCTTTCTGGAACGGTCCCCTGCATACATACCCCGCACCTGCGGAAGAGTGATGTGGGACTCGTCGATGATGATGAGAAAATCGTCCGGGAAATAGTCGATCAGCGTATATGGCGGTTCTCCTGGCTTTGATCCGGTCAGATGGCGGGAGTAATTCTCGATACCGGAACAAAATCCCGTTTCCCGCATCATTTCCACATCAAAATTCGTCCGCTCGGAGATCCGCTGGGCCTCCAGAAGCTTGTCCTCGCTCTTAAAATATTTCACCCGCTCCTCCAGCTCGATCAGGATATTTTTCGCCGCTTCTTCCATCTTCTCCTTGGGCACAACATAATGAGATGCCGGGAAAATGGCCACGTGGCCAAGCTGCGCCCGCACCTCTCCTGTCACAGAATCGATTTCCTGGATCCGGTCCACCTCATCACCGAAAAACTCGATTCGGAACGCTTCATTACCCGAATATGCCGGATACACTTCCAGCACATCCCCACGGACGCGGAAAGTTCCCCGCTTAAAGTCCATGTCGTTGCGGTCGTACTGGATATCGATCAATTTATGGATCACCTCATCCCGGTCCTTAATCATGCCAGGCCGCAGGGAGATCACCATCTCCTGGTAATCAATCGGGCTTCCTAAACCGTAGATACAGGATACCGAGGACACGATGATCACATCCTTCCGCTCGGAAAGGGCTGCTGTGGCAGAATGGCGCAGCTTGTCGATCTCGTCATTGATCGCAGAATCCTTCTCAATATAGGTATCCGTCGACGGCACATACGCCTCCGGCTGATAATAATCGTAATAGGAGACAAAATATTCCACTGCATTATTAGGAAAAAACTCCTTCATCTCCCCATAAAGCTGAGCCGCCAGAGTCTTATTATGGGCAATGATCAGGGTCGGTTTATTTAACTGCTGGATCACGTTGGCCATGGTAAAGGTCTTACCGGAGCCTGTGACTCCAAGCAGCGTCTCAAACTGATTGCCTTCCTGAAACCCCTTCACCAGATCCGCGATCGCCTGGGGCTGGTCGCCAGTGGGTTGATATTCTGATACTAATTCAAAATGGTCCATGTATGTGTTCCCTCCATTTGCATTACTTTGTATCTAGTGGAATTATGATCGTTATTTCTAAAAGTTATTATGTTCTATTGTAGCAAATCTAAGTGGAAATGTATAGAGGAATCGAACTTTTGTTCTGTATTTATTTCTTTTTTTTCACTATTTACATCTTATTTTGAAGGGAGTAAAATGAATCATACAACATATCTTCATATCATGGATGGTTTTCATGATCATAATATCCGCTTCTCTGATGTATGTACGCTTTTAAAGCATCTTGCTTTTCAACTTCGTATCAAGGGCGATCATTTCATCTTCTCAAGAGCTGATATTCCTGAAATCATCAATCTCCAACCACTCGGTAATAAGACGAAACCTTATCAAATCAGACAATTACGAATGCTATTTAAAAAATATCACATATAAGGAGGTATCTTTTATGCCAGCATACTCTATGATTGTTTCATGGTCAGAAGACGATCAATGCTATCTTGTTTCCGTTCCGGATCTTCCTGGGTGTATGGCAGATGGGGCAACACCGGATGAAGCGGTTGATAACGTAAAAAAAGTGATTGCAGAATGGATCGACACTGCCAGAGAATTAGGCCGGGCGATTCCAGAACCAGCTTTTCATCAATCGTTTACTTGTTAACAGCAAATTAAGGAAGTGATAAAAAAAGCAAGAAAGCCTGTTTCCAGCTCTCTTGCTTTTTTACCCATCTTACAGCCAATCTCTTTTAGTCTTTCAAAAAATCCTTCCGCATCGGTGTAAAGAAATCCACCAGTACGCCTGCTTCCAGGCACTCGCATCCATGTACAATATCATTCTGTTTGCACAGGGTGTCGCCAGGGCCGACTTCTTTTACCTCATCGCCGATGGTAAAGCGGAAACGTCCGCTGGCCACGTATGTGATCTGGGTATGAGGATGATGATGCATTGCTCCGATTCCGCCCTTTTCGAAGGTATTTTCCACACACATTAATTCGTCGCAGAATGCCAGGACACGGCGCTCCACACCTTCACCGGCTTTTTCCGCTTCTGTGTCTTTCCAGAAGCACCAGTTTGCTCCATTTCTCTCTGTCATGATTCGATTCTCCTTTTTCTTAAACCTGATACCGGATGGTCCAGGTGGTTTCGATCTCTGTTTCCTGCGGGGCCACTTCCCTGCTCCAGACTACCTCCGTGTTCAAACGGCCCATAGGCGTACCAAAATGACATCCCTCGGTCGTATTCCCCTTTGGCAAATGGCACATACATATGGGATGGCAGTTTCTGCAATTTCTCCACATAGTCCCCGCAAATGGATTTTTCCTTATAACCAGCCTTGACCCAATGTTCATAGGAATTCACCATCTGCATGGAAAGACTTAAATTTTCCCCAAGAATCCGGTACTTATTCCGGTAATTGTCAGTTTTCCGTCCGTGTTCCCACATATTGATCGATTCCATATCTTTATCATACCAGAAATCTACCATTTGCTCCATCACTTTTACACTGTATCCGTAAGCAATTTCCAGTTCGTCCTCCGTCAGAAGCCCTCTGTTATCTGCTCTCCACTCCAGATGACAATCTGTGGAATTACGCCCTGCCAAACGGCGCTGACATCCAGAAAGGCGTTGATTTCCTGACCCCATACCTGTTAGATAAATCCACCTGGCCGTATGCGAAAGATGTGATGCATTTCGACGCATTTCCTGTGCGGATGTCCTTTATGCTTTTTGCAGGAAACCTCTTAAAACGACCGGAACTAGTGCAGCTTTATGAATCTCTGCCATTTGAAACAGCAGATAAAGAGGCCAGGAGAAATGCGGCGATCCGGATGCCGTATCTGTGGTTTTAGATTCTTTCTAAGATATAAAACAGGACTGGTTCCTCAAAGGACCAGTCCTGTTTTCATCCCCATTTACAGCCCCAAACCGATCGGTATACTTGCGGAAACAGGCTGATTGCCTGCTGCATCTTGACTGGAACTGCTCCGCCATCTTAGCATAAAAATTTTAGTTTTGGGGGCTAATTGTAATAATTGGGTCGGTTTCGTGTCAAAATTGGACGGTTTTGTATTTTTAATTTCATTATCCTATGATAAAAATTTCCTGTTTATAGAAAAAGGACTTCTAGACATTATGTCCAAAAGTCCTCATTCTCCATCCATTCTATACATAAAGTTTTCTTACCCAATTTGTAATGAAACTTTCTCCATCTCTTTCTTAAACTGCGTCACTGTCATACCTGCCTTTGCTGCTGCTTTATCAAGCGTCAGAGTGCCATCTTCCACTAAGTCAATGAGTGTAAGGATCTTACCTTCAAAAATACTTTCATTTCTTAAATCTTCCATCTGCTTACACACTTCACTCACTCCTTTCGGGTTTTCTTTCAAATAACGAGTTTTCTCTGCCATTAATGGAAATATCATATCATCAGCCTGCGTACAATTGAAATCGTGCATTAATTTACCAATCTCTGAATCACCACGATACTCTCCATTGACATACAAAATATGAGTTCCATCATCAAAAGGTTTTCCAGTTGTAGTAATTATATTCTGCACAGAATATAGCGGTTGTTTTTCTCCATAGTAATCATTTTCTGTGATAAAAATCACATAGGTGTCTGGTAATTTACTAAAATCTTGTCCTGCATCAAGATTTTCAATATCCATCATACTCGAATGATAACGCGCCCGATGAGGATCTGCCCCAATATCTGCTCTCTGAACTTCTATATCATATTTCTTTCCTGTTGAATCAGTACCATAAGCATCTAAAAGGATCGACCTGGCACCTGTCACACGTTTTAAATCTGCCTGTGTCTCACATGAAACCAGTTGTAAATCATTCTTTCCTGTTATAATACGCAACACCATCTCCGCTAATGGTACATCATTTCTAAAAAGACATCTCATAAATGTATCATCAATCGGTCGGAAGCTTTGCAAACGCTGGAGATCTTCCTGGTGGTGTCTCTTTTTTTGTTTTTCTTGCATCTCTACCATCAGTCTCACCTCCTTGAAATGTATTAACAAACGTATAAACATTTCTATGTATTTTTATATTACCATAAAGCCTATGTTTTATCAAGCAATCCGCCAAGGCCTCGACCCTCCTGTTTGTCCGTAACAGGACTGATCCCCACAAAGGGCCAGTCCCATTTTCATCCCCATTTTTGCAGTTCCACACCGATCGGTTTCTTTGCGATGGTGGGCTGATTGCCAGCTGCATGTTTGACTGGAACTGCTCCGCCATCTTAGCATAAAAATTTTAGTTTTGGGGGCTAATTGTAATAATTGGGTCGGTTTCGTGTCAAAATTGGACGTTTAATAGACAATCCTATATTTATCAAAAATAGAGTTCCTTTCTCTCATTATGAAACGGCACCACCATCTGAAACTGATTGTTTCTTACCATATTTTCCATATCCCTTTCGCTTTGATGATGAGGATATAATTGTTTTATGGCTTTTTCTTCTTTTAGAAGAAGTTCCGGAAGATGACCTGGCTTTACCCGTCCTGTGATGATCACTGCAGCGCCTTTTTGTACTTGCGCTTTCACAAATTCCTGATTTTCTTCTTTTTGCAGATGAGGATCTCCGATCAGACAAATATCCCAATTTTTCTGGTTTTCTGGTTCCGCTTTGCCTTGATATGACTGCCTTAATTCTTCATAGATCTGCTTTAACTGTTCATATACCTCTTCCTGATACCAGAGTTCTTCCGCAAGAACCGTTTCCAGATCTTTTATGAAACGCTGATCTGCTGCGATCCGCCATCCTGCTCTCTCATCACGCTTCATTTCATCCAATAGAAACAGGATCTCACAGCCTCTTCCATAATGTGGCAGAGGAAACAGGATCTTTTGTCCCAGATTTCTAAAATTCCTGATCTGGTCTTTCATCTGCTTTCTAAGATCATCTGCGGCTTCCATGGTATCCCTGTGGGCACAATCAACCACTGCAAGATCAGCGGTACAATTCTTTATAGGATCACAGGCATAGGCCAACGTATTTTCCTGATAATCCCCGGTAAATAAACATTTGCCCATATCATCCTCAATCAGAAACCACAATCCACCTGGACAATGCCCACTTCTTCCGTAATGCACAAAAAAAGGACCGATTTCTGTCTGATCCACTGCCGGATCATGGTCTGTCACCTCTAACAGCACAGTCTGTGGATAAGAAATCCCTGAAAGCTGCGCTGTCATTCCGCTTGTCACCAGCACTCCATGAAATCCCCTCTTTACCATCTCCCCAAATGCCCCACTGTGATCTTTATGACAATGGGTCAGAAACAGGTAGTCTGTCTGCTCCAGTTCTTCTCTGGAAATTTCCGGATATGGCTGGCTGTCGCTGTCCATGATACCACAGTCTACCATATAGAAATGTCCCTCTGTTCCATACTCCACAAGGAAGCAGGATCTTCCATGTTCCCCATATCCGCCTTTAACCAGAAATTTTCTCATACGCATACAACCTCTCTGCAGGAATCTCCACAAATCCTTTCATGCCCTCTGGAAGAAATTCCGGATGTAAAAGACAGAAAGACTGATTCTGTTCCGTACAGACTCTTACCCGGTACTGCCCACCTTCAAAAGAAGACATCTGCACCTGGACTGGAATTCTCTGTGAACCTGTCTCCTCACAAAATCTTCCATCTTCCGGGCGGAACCGCAATTCTGCCACAGTCCCACACTCTTTTTTACCGATAAAATTCATACACCATACCACAATTCCGGCTGTCCGAATCTGGACCCGGTCCTCATCCCGCTCTGAAAGCATCGTCCCATCCAGACGATTTCCGGCTCCCAAAAGTCCGGCCACCACCGCTGTTTTCGGCATTTTGTAACATTCTTCTGGTTTCCCATTCTGGTCGATATTTCCCTGATTCATCACAATGATCCGGTCTGCCATGGCAAATGCCTCTGATGGATCATGAGTCACATGAAATACCGTTGTCTTCAAATGCCGGAATAACTGTGCCATCTCCGTTCTCATTTCGATTCGCAGCTGAACATCAAGATTACATAATGGTTCATCTAAAAGAATGATCGCCGGTTTGGTGATCAGGGCTCTTGCAATGGCTACTCTCTGCTGCTGTCCGCCGGAAAGTTCCGCCGGGAACTGATTTAACAGTCCCTCCAGATGCAGCAAAGAGACCACCTCCTGAAGGCGCTTCTCCTGTTCATCCTTATCAACTCTCCTGACCTTCAGACCATATAAGATATTGTCACGGGCCTTCATATGAGGCCAGAGAGCAAAATCCTGGAATACCATATTGATATTCCGCTCTTCGATGGGAATCATTTTTCCATGAGAAGATACTTCTTTTCCATAAATTCTGACACTTCCCTCATCCAGCGGAAGAATTCCGGCGATGATGTTTAACAATGTGGATTTTCCGCAGCTGGATGGTCCTAAAACACTAATCACCTGTCCTTCCTCGACCTGAAGACCAATTCCCTTCAATACTTCCTTTTTTCCATAATATTTTTTTATTCCATTTAATTCCAGTATTGTACCCATACTATTTCCGCCGTTTTCCTTTTCCAAGATATCCAATATTTAACATTATTTCCAGGATCATCATGATCCCGATGATAAATGCACCGCCAACAATGGTTGCTGCTGCCGCATAGCCAAATTTCAGATCGTTATAAGAATCGCTGATATAAACCGGCAATGTACTGTAATTGGGCGGATACAGTATCGTCGTGATCGCCAGATTGAATACACTGCCTCCAAAAGCCGCAAGTACTGCTGAAACACTGCTGTTATGAAATAACGGAAGCAAAATTGTCCTTATTTTTGTCAAAAATCCGGCTCCCTGCATCTGTGCTGCCGTCAAAAGGCTCTCCGGTATCTTTGCCATGCCGCCTACCAGAACGCGGTTGATCATTGGAATAGCAGACGCCACGCTTGCCAGAACCAGGATTGATGGTTTTCCATATAAATGAAGCCCGATAGAAGACAGCCATTTCTGGTTCCAGATAAAAATATACCCGATACCAAGAACTACTCCTGGCACTGCCATGGCAACCAGGGTCAGCATATCAATCATTTTCTTTAATTTAAATCTGGAATAGGTCAGCACATAGGCAATGCAAAAGCCGATCAGAACACCAATCACCGTGGAAATTCCTGCAAGTCCCAAAGAATGTCTGATTCCACTTACCATGGAGCTGGCAGAGGAGAAGACCTGGCGATAATTATCCAGTGTAAACGCAAACTTCTGGATACTGACTGAATCGGAAAATGACATGATCAGATTGGAGCCTACTGGAATCCCAAGAGCGATCATGGAAAAAGAAAGAACCGTTATGGATAAGAAGACCCCAAGCCCTTTTCCCGGTCTCACTGCCTGGATCTGTTCTGTTCCATTATCCAGAAAATCAAATTTTTTCTTTCCCATGGCCCCACACTGAACCGCCATGGCAATGACGATCATCACCATCAGATACAAAGACAGTACGCCTGCCATATCAAACCGCACCGGAGAAGAACAGATGGCGCTGTATATAGTATAGGGAAGCGTTGGGAATGAATACACTGCCGTGATGGTGGAGGACATTCCATAGTCTCCAACCGTATCCATAAAGATCAGCATTGCGGCGGAGCAATATGCCGGAATGCATAAAGGAAGCTGTATGGTTCTCCAGGCATAGAACGAAGATGCTCCATTCATCCTGGCCGCATACATGAGTCTGGCCGGATACCATTCCAGGGAAGTTTTGATCGTCACATATGCCATCGGAAACTTGCACAGCACCATAACGGTCACCAGTCCCCAATAGCTGAATACAAAGGAACCAACTCCAGGAATTCCAAGCCATGTGCTGGCAATTCCATTACTGGAAGAAAAATAAACCCATCCCTGGGCTAATAGAAAAGACGGCATGATCATTAAAATCCATGCCGTCAGATCCAGTAATTTTGCACCTGCAAACTGATATCTGGTTCGAATATGTGCCAGAACTGCCGCCAGCACCAATCCGATCACAGTCGTACCGGAGCTTAAGAAAAAGGAATTTAAAAATGCTTTTTTCCATAGTGGCCGCACAAAAACATCCAACACCAGGGACAGATTTTTCAAATCAAATTTTTCCAGCTGCAGACCAGGACACAGGATCTGAAACAGTACTGCTGCCAGAGGCAGCAGTACTAAAATTCCCAGGATTCCAAGTATTCCAACGCCTGCGGCATTTTCTCTACTTTTCATCAATCCTTATCCTTCTTTTATTGTGCTGACATATCTGCAAACCATGCTTTGATGTCTGCTTCATTTTCTGCACCAAATACCTCATCTGCAACTGCCAGTTTTGCGTCCGGATCACGGTCTGCTTTTCTGGTGACTCCTTCAACAGATGGCTCAAAATATCCCTCATCTCCAGTATCCACCAGTTTCTGCTGGGTACCTGGGTCCAGCAGGAAGTTTACAAACATTTTTGCAATCTCCTGCTGACTGCTGGCTGCACTGATCGCTGCTACACGGGTAGAACCAGGAGCCCCATTTTCCGGCCAGACGATCGTAAACGGCTCTCCGCTTGCCATCATATCATATGCGTTGGTCTCCTGCAGCATGGCAATGGTAATATCCCCACCGGTCAATGCCTGTACTACCTGTGGATTTTTCGGGAATACCTTCAGTCCGTTGTCAAAGAGCTTCGTAAAATATTCCTTTCCTGCATCCAGTCCCAGATCATCCATAACGTAGGCTGCTAATGGATAAGCCGGTGCTGCAACACCAGGATCTGCCATACCTACCTGATCTTTGTATTTCTCATCTGTCAGATCTGCGAATGCCTTTGGCGCATCTGCATCATTCCATTTGTCATTGCGGTATACCAGGACACCTGCTGCATGAATATCGGTCGGATACATGCACTGATTTTCCGGAACCAGAGATTTTGAAAATACAGTCAGATTTGCAGCATTTTCCGGTTCCCATCCGGTAAGTAGTTCCTCATCTTGTGACAGATTGTATACATCATACATAGAATCAATCCAGACTACATCCCACTGTGGATTCCCTTTTTCTGCTGCAATCCTGGACATGGTCTCCGCACCATTTCCTACAACCACTTCTACATCGTAGCCGGTAGCTTCTTTAAACAAATCACCGATAACACCATCAAAATCATTTAGATATACCACAAGCGGTTTTTCCTGGATTGGCTTTTCTGCTGCCGCTGCTGTTGTTTCTGCTGCACTTGTTTCAGTTGCAGTTGTTACCGCACTTGCCGCTGCCGTTGTAGTCTCTACTGCAGTTGTCTCTGTTGTTGTCTGATTACCAGAGCATGCTGTCACCGCCATAGTTGTCATCGTTGCTGCCATTACTGCCAGATATCTTTTCTTCATAAGAATTCCTCCACTTTGTTATGTCATTTCTAACTGTCACGTGGATTGTATCATTCTTATGTTTTTTATAAAATCACACTATGGTTAAGTTTCTGTTAAATCCCTGTTATATTGCCTGCAAAATTGCTGTCAGATACAGCATTTGTATGAAGTATTCGACACCTGTCTATTATTGTGCGATAATTTATATGTCAATACCCGTGTCAAATCATCGGATTCCCCCTGTGCCTGCGCAGCCGTGGGAATAGGAAAAGCAGTGGAAAGGAGTTGAATATTTATGAAAAGAAAACAGATCATATCCGGAGTTTCCACGGTACTCTGTACCGCACTGGTTTTGGGGCTTAGTGCATGTGGTGGAAAAACTAACACTCCACAGACGATACCGGCAGTTAACGATACTGTTAAGGATACTGCCAAGGATGGTGCTTCTGATGCTTCCAGGGAGCTGGATGCTGCTTCCGAGAAGGACGCATCCACAAAACAAATTTATGATGATCGTCTGATCACCGATGCCGCTTCCTTAGAAGACTATTTTAAAGGAGCAGACGGTGTCGAATATAAAGTCTCGATCCATATTCCGAAAATTTTGTCCGAGGATGCACAGGCGCAGGAGCTCAATCAGCAGATCATGGATATCTGGGGAAATCTTCCTAAAAAGACAAAGGACGAATATCCCTACAGTTTTGAGCAGGGTATCACCGTCTCATGGGAGACACACTGGTACGGAGATCTCCTCAGCCTCGTGGTGATTGAAGATCGCCCAGATGTTGGAAGTGCCTATGAGGTATTTTATTACGATTTTGCCAATCAGAAAAAGCTGGAATCTCCGGATGTGCTGAAAGCGCTCTCCATTCAGCCGGAAGTATTAGAAAAAGCCCTGCTCCGCTCGGTAGCCCAGAGCTTTGATGACTATTTCAAGGACAGTATGGTAGGTGCTCCGGAGGAAGTGATGCTTTTCAGGAGCAGTACGGATTTGAATATGAAAAAGCTTACCCGGTAAGGGGCTGCTATGGAGATTATAAAGACATGGTGATCGAACTGGTCGGACCGGATTCTTCTCCAGTTCTCTTTCTTTTGACCGAACAAAACACCGTAGAATTTGTCCGTATCCTGGATTCGGCCGCCTATGGCACCATGGTGAGCAGCGGACCGGCTTACGGAATCGGAGCCGCAGGTGATCTGGATCCAGATCCACCAGAGCTTGTGGGCTTTGAAGCAGGAATGAATGAGACAGGCGGAACGGTCTATATCCTCTGTGACAATGGTGAACGCTTTGATCTGTCTATTGAGCTTGGCAGCTCACGGGAGCGTTTTCCGGCGGATCTATGCGCTGCATGGGAAGCTTCCCTTTTTGAATCCAAAAAACAGACGACCTACAATCTGGCGATCCTTTCCTATGATACGATCGGAGAGCTTGTATTTTGTGATACTGCTGCTGACTATTACGTGGAATATCAGGGAATGCTGGATTGCCTTGGCATGGATGAGACAGGTCTGCTCTACGGATATACCCTGACAGGACCTGACGGAAATGACTTGTATGGTACCTTCTCTCTACTTCCCAGATATGGCACACTGCGCGCAGGGATCGTCGGTGGAGAGAATCTATTTGAAACAACCGGATACCTCGAATTCGAAGAGGTATCCGGCTGATCCGTCAATACTTTTTCGGTCAATGCTTCTTCAGCCACTGCACTGCGCAGTGAACCAGTCCTGCCACACCAATCGGGCAGACAGCTTCATCAAAGACAACTTTAGGATTATGTGCCCCATAATTGCCCCGCTCATCCAGGTATCCAGATCCCAGATAGAAAAAGGCAGACGGCACACGCTCTGCGATCAGCGCAAAATCCTCTGATGCATTGGCAGAAGCACCTGGATATAAGCTGAGTCCCGGAACCGGAAGTTCTCTGATATAGCCCACCATCTCGTCCGTCAGTGCCGGATCACAGATCAGTGGGCAGACCTCTGAGAGCATCTCGATTTCTACACTTGCTCCAAAAACAGCTGCCTCGCCCTCTGCCACCTGCTTCATCCGGCGCACCAGCAGTTCTCTTGCACCTTTATCATTAGTACGGATCGTTCCCTGAAGCACTGCGACCTCTGGAATGATATTCGGTGCAGAGCCTGCTGCAAACTGTCCGATCGTCAGCACACAGGCATGACTTGGGTTGCTCTCCCTGGCGATCAGCTCCTGAAGCGCCAGATAGATATGAGCCCCCACATTAATCGGATCAATGGCTGTGTGAGGAGATGCACCGTGAGCCCCTTTTCCATGGATAGTGATCTGAAAACCATCAACAGAAGACATCATCACGCCACTGTCATTGTACATCACCAGTCCCGCAGGTACCTTTCCTGCTGCTACATGAAATGCCAGTGCCGCATCTACCTTAGGATTTTCAAGAATCCCATGCTCGATCATGTTCCTGCTTCCCTCAAAGGTCTCCTCGGCCGGCTGGAACATGAATTTTACCGTTCCCTCTAACTCATTTTCTTTCTCTTTTAAGATCTTCGCTGCCGTCAAAAGCATCGCTGCATGAAAATCATGACCGCAGGCATGGTTGTGAATCCCGTCTTTGCATGCAAAGCTCTCTCCACTCTCCTCCGGCATCGGAAGCGCATCCATGTCCGCCCTGAGTAACAGGACCTTTCCTGCTTTTCCCAGAGTCGCTGTCACACCGGCACCACATGCCTTCGGTTCCAGACCATATTCCTTTAATTTCTCCATCACATATGCTCTGGTCTGAGGAAGCTCCAGCCCCACTTCCGCGTGCTCATGGATATACCGGCGGTTTGCGATGGTTTCTTCTTTCAATTCACAAGCTCTTTGATAATCATTCATGAAAATTTCCTCCAATCATCCAGAGATCGGAAAATCAGAACTACCATCACCGTTTCATATCAGCTATACCATAAACACATCATCCTGATGATACATGATTTTCGCCAATATATAAACCAGCCCCACCATATTTTCATCTATGGTTTCTTCTATCTGGATTTCTGGTTTTAAACGATCGATTCCGTAGATGGTTCCAATGATCCGGTCATTCTGATAAATAGTATAATCCCTTTTTGGGGATTGAACAATGGTATACTTTTCCTTGCCTTTCAAAAAATGCATTGAACACACACGGGCAGGCTGAAAAAAGGAATGTTCTTTTGCAAAAAACATCTTTCCCTCTCCACTGATCATGCCTGTAGAAACTACATGGTCCGTTGAATGTTTAACCTTGACACATTCCCGTTTTTGTTCATCGAAAAGCTGCCACATATTCCCACAATTACTCACGTACCTTATTTCCTGATCCGGCTCTCCTGTAATGCTTTCTCTTCCGATTTCCTTTTTTATTCTGTACATTTTCATATTTTTCACTCTCCTTGCTTCAAACTCCTGCAATCAGATGAATCATCATGCGGCTGACTCCACATAAGCTCATAACCAGAATTGGATTAATTTTCCATTTTCTTAATACAAATAGCGCAATTGCAAAAATCATGGCACCTATCCAATTGATATGTGTCAAAACCATTTCATGTTCACCAAATACCACGGTTCTTAAAATCGATAAGCCTGCTGCTGCAATCAATGCAACCACCGTTGGACGTAAACTTGAAAGCACACTCTGTAACGTTGACACATTCTTATATCGATAATAAATATAAGCAAGCAACGATACGATGATACATGATGGAAAAATGCATCCAAACGTTGCGATCACCGCACCAGGTAATCCAGCTATCCGGATTCCGACAAATGTAGCCGAATTAACTGCAATCGGTCCTGGTGTCATCTCTGCTATGGTGATCAGATCTGTGAACTCACTCATCGTCAGCCAGGCATATTTCTCTACCACCTGACTCTGGATCAATGGCATCGCTGCATAGCCACCACCAATACTAAACATGCCAACCTGTAAAAAACTTAGAAACAACTGCAGATAGATCATCACGCCTCACCTCGTTTTCTTCCCATCAATTCTAACAGAATCCCCATCAGGGCCGATGCCAGAATAATATAGATCACATTCACCTTCCAAACCACATTTGCCAAAAAAGCCAATGCCATGATCACCAGAAATATCGGTCTTTTCTGTTTGATCACATTGCTTCCAAGACCACATACGACATCCAGAATTACCGCAGCTACCCCCGCCTGCATTCCCTTTAAGATCAATGCGACATAAAGATTTGATGCAAATGCCTGATAACATAACGAAATCACAGATAAGATCAACATTGGCGGAAGTATGGTTCCCAGGACCGCTATCAGCATTCCCATCAGTCCGGCCACTCTCCATCCCACTAAAATTGCGGCATTTACCGCGATTGCTCCTGGGGAAGATTGCGCTAACGCAGTAAGATCCAGCATTTCTGTCATATCAATCCAGTGAAGCTCATCCACAAATTTGCGTTTCATAAAGGTAATGATGACAAATCCTCCTCCGAAGGTGAATGCACTGATATACAGCGTGCTGAAAAATAGTTTTTTTAAGATATTTCCCTTGGTTTCTTTCATACCCTTCATCTCCTTTCTTCCTCATACTACCACTTGCGCTATCATATTTAAAATGCTATTATTTTATTATTGTTATAGCATTATTGATATAAGGAGATGATCCATATGACTTTAAAACATTTGCGGATATTTGTTACTGTGTATCGGGAAATGAATATCACAAAAGCTGCTGACCTACTACATATGACTCAGCCTGCAGTTTCTCGCTCGATTCAGGAATTAGAGAATTATTATGGAATCCGATTGTTTGAACGTATCAATCGCAGACTTTACCGGACAAAAGAAAGCGAAGAAATCTATGTAAGAGCACTTCATATCGTAAACTCTTTTCATGATATGGAGTTAGAAATTAAAAACTGGGATGAATTTGGAATTTTCAGAATTGGAGCCAGTATCACACTTGGAAATTTTATTTTACCTGTAATGATCAGACAGCTGCAAAATCTATACCCGAATCTACGGGTGCAGGCTGCCGTTTCCAAGAGCAATACCATCTATGAACTCCTTTTAGATGATAAAATCGATATCGCCATTGTAGAAGGAGATATACCGGATGAACACATTCACAAAGAAGTCATCTTGGAAGACCATTTAAAATTAATTCTTCCGCATGAACATCCTTTATGCAGTAAACCTGAAATATATATGGAAGATCTGGTGCAATACCCAATTTTAATGCGTGATAAAGGAAGCGCAGGCCGCACATTGTTGGATCAGATTTTTGCTATGCACTTTCTTTCAATTAATCCTGCGTGGGAAAGTGCCAGCACTCAGGCATTAGTAAATGCTGTAGCCTGTGGACTCGGAATCTCGCTCCTTCCTGAACAACTGGTTTCAGCCGATATTGCTTCTCGAAAAGTGATCTCCCGACCGGTAGTCGATGAACCTTTTCTAAGAAAAAACTACCTGATCTGGCACAAACAAAAATTCCTGACTCAAACCGCAAAAAAATTCATCGCGCTTTGCCATCAGGAATCTTTATTTCACCTTTAATTTATGCCAACACCTTTCCTACCGGAAACAGGCTGCGAAATACCTTTCTGACCAGAGGGCCTGCGATCAGAAGCTGAAATGGCAGTGCCATGATGAAGTTTTTCGGAATGTTGGTCAGCCAGATGATGAAAAGCAGACTCCAGTTACCTGATTTTACGCATCCCTCTAACGCTCCATACATGGACATGATGATCACCATCGGAACTACCATACAGCTGGAAATGCAGATGACCTTTCTCATCACACTGCTGTCTGGTTTCACAAGGAAGCGAAACGCAAATCCTTTTGCAATTCCGGAAACCAGGAACCAGTCGCAGCAGAATGCAAAGACATATGCGATTGGAAATCCCAGCCATGCTGCACAGATAGTATCAAAATTCAGTACACCCATATGAAGAGTAACATTGTAGATACTCATCCAGAGCACCATGGTAAAACACATCATCACGGAATAGATAAAACTTTCTCTCTTGTTTTGTGGCATATTTTTTGTCCTCCTGTTTGCCGCAGCTTTCAAAAATTACTTTCCGCATCCTGTCATCGATTTTTTCTTTTATTTTTGTATACAGGATACAGATGCAGACACAAAAAAATGGAAGTCACATAAAACTCGTTGCGACTTCCACTTTTTTGTGTATATCTCACTGCGTTTTTTATCTCTATCATTTTTAACAGGAGCAATTATAGTATAGATCGGACATCTTCGTAAGCACTTTTTTTATTTTCGTTACTTTGCACAATTTTGCGGCTATCCGTGTCACATTTTCTATATTGGCAATGTTTTTCTTTCAAAATCTACCTGCTCTGTCCAACTGCCATTGCGGCAATAGCTTTAAAATAGAAGACTCTCCACGGCTGCTGCTTCCACTTGCAGTCCCTTTTTATAGACCTCCATATAGGCGTCAAATCCTCTGACATCCTCTGGATCCGGCTCCACCGTCTCACCTGTTTCATCTGCAAACACCTGCTGGTCCAAATAATCAGCCAGACCTTCACCACGATTCTTGAGCATATAGGAAGCCAGCACCGCCATGCCCCAGGGACCGCCCTCACCTGCAGTTTTCATCACTGTCACCGGAGCGTTCATAGCTGCTGCCAGAATCTTCTGACCCACAAGCGGTGTCTTGAACAGGCCGCCGTGTCCATAGATCTTATCCACTGTCACCTGCTCTTCCTTCAACAGGATATCCAGCCCAACCTTCAGTGCCGCCAAAGAACCGTACAGATGCGTTCTCATAAAATCCGCCAGATTAAGCTTCGTATCCGGCATCCTCATGAATAATGGCCGTCCTTCCATCATTCCGGTCACAGGTTCACCGGACACGTAATTGTAGGAAACCATTCCGCCACAGTCCTTTTTGCCTTCCAAGGCTTTCCGGTACAGCATGCCGTACAGTTCATTCCTATCCACAGAGATCCCCAAGTTCTCCGCAATCTCTTTAAACAGACCAACCCAGGCATTCAGATCGGACGTACAGTTGTTGCAGTGCACCATGGCAACTGCCTCTCCAGACGGAGTGGTCACAAGATCCAGTTCTTCATGGACTGCCTTTAACGCCTCTTTTAATACCACCATGGCAAAAACAGAAGTTCCGGCAGACACATTGCCTGTTCCTTCTCTTACAGAATTGGTCGCAGTCATACCGGTTCCCGCGTCACCTTCCGGTGGACAGAGCGGAATACCAGCCTCCAGTTCTCCCGTTGGATCCAGCAGTTTTGCCCCTTCTTCCGTCAGAACCCCTGCTTTTTCCCCAGCCTTTCGGACTTTCGGAAGAATCTGGCGCAATTTCCATGGATATCCTCTTTTTTCGATCAGATCATCAAAGATTTCCACACGTTTTTCATCATAATCCACGGTCTGACTGTCGATTGGGAACATGCCAGAAGCTTCACCAACCCCCAGTACCTTCTCGCCGGTCATTTTCCAGTGGATATAGCCGGCCAGTGTGGTCAGATAGGTGATCTGCCCCACGTGGTCTTCCCCATTTAACATGGCCTGATACAGGTGGGCAATGCTCCAGCGTTGGGGAATATTAAAATCAAAGGCTTTCGTCAGGGCTGCTGCTGCCTCTCCTGTCGTCGTATTCCGCCAGGTGCGGAACGGAACCAGAAGTCTCCCCTCCGCATCAAATGCCATATATCCATGCATCATACCGGAAAAGCCCAGAGCCCCCAATCGCTTCAGAGGCTGCTGGTATTTCTCCTGCACATCTTCTTTTAAATTCTTATAAGCGTCCTGCAACCCCGCCCAGATGTCCTCCAGGCTATATGTCCAATACCCTTGTTCCAGCCGGTTCTCCCATTCATGACTGCCGGAGGCAATGGGCTTACATTCCCCATCTACCAGCACTGCCTTGATTCTGGTGGAACCAAACTCGATTCCCAGAACCGCTTTGCCATCTCTGATTACTTCTGCCACACGTTCCATGATCCCCTCTCCTATCTGCTCTTCATCCGGCAAAATTTTTCAATTCTGTTCCTTCACTTCACATTCTAACGCCAGACGGATAATCCGTACCACACAGGCTTTCAACTCATCCATCGTGAGTTTTCCATCCTTCAACGCCTGACGGATATTTTCATGATCGGCTGCGCATCCTGGCATGATCATATCATTGCCCGCTTTCATGCACACATAACTTAAGGAACCGCCGTCAGTCGTGGTCATCCAGTCCGTCATGATCATACCTTCATAGCCCCATTCCTTTCTGGCGGATACGGTGCACAGATCATAAGAATTCGCGGAATGCACACCATTGATCAGGTTGTAGGAAGTCATCAGGGCCTTTGGCTGGGTCTCCTCGATGGCATACTGGAAGCCTCTCAGATAAATTTCACGGAGTGCTCTCTCTCCTACCACGCTGTCCACGCCCATCCGGTTATCTTCCTGATTGTTGCACGCAAAATGCTTAATCGTAGTTCCTTTTCCCGGAATGGTCTGCACGCCTCTGGTGATGGCTCCTGCCATCCGTCCGCTTACCAGTGGATCCTCTGAAAAATACTCAAAGTTACGGCCACACAGCGGGTTCCTGTGGATATTCATGCCAGGTGCCAGCCACAGGGCCACCTGGAACTCTTCCATCTCTTCTCCGGCCGCCAGTCCCATCTCATAAGCCAGCTCTGTATTCCAGGTCATCGCCACCATCGCACCGATCGGGAATGCAGAACAATACTGATAGTAAATCTCTTCTCCCTCTGTCAGCACTTTCTCTGGTGCAAACAAGCCGTGTTCAATACCATCTACGATATCTACCGGCTCTACCTGACCATTGGCGTCCGTATAATATTTCTGTGCCAGACGGACACCCGCCGGACCATCTGCTAAAGCCATACCCGGAACCCCCTGATCTGCTCCAATCTCAGAAGCCAGGTACTCCACGGTCTCGCCAGCCGCGCCTGGTACATTCACAGAAGCTGCACCAGCCTGAGCCTGGGCACCACCGGTCTTGCCACATACCAGTTCGATCATCTGCTCCGCAGTCAATTTCTCTGTCAATTCTTTCGCCTTAGCCTCATATGGATTCTCCTTCGGCGCTTTCTTCTCTTTCGCCAGATTCTCCGGCTTTAACACAACCACCGGCAACTTTTCTTCATAAACAACTGCCTGCGGCGTCCACTCCATTTCTTTCAGTTCCTTCTGAAGTGGGGAAATGTGATCCACAGCCATCCTCACCACATCTTCTTCCACACGAAGCACTGCAGCGGCAGCCAGATCCGCAGAAGAATCACCAACCAGCACACCATAATCACCCTGGTCAACTACCCATGCGCTCTCATCCTGATCAAAACGCTCCAATGCTGTTCCGTCAAAGGAAATCGTCAACTTCTGGCTCTCTCCAGGCTCCAGCACATCGGTCTTTCCAAAACCGGCCAGACGTTTCTTCTCGTGGCTGATTCCTTCTTTGCCGGAAAATTCCACATACACCTGGACAGTCTCCTTGCCAGCGTAAGTATTTCCTGTATTCTTCACAGATACTTCTACCTTTACCTGTCTTCCTGACACGGACACTTTTTCTGTCTTGATCTCAAAATCAGTATAAGACAGACCAAAACCAAATGGATAACGAAGGGACTTGCCAGTGGCGTCAAACCAGCGGTATCCAACGAAGATTCCCTCATTGTAATACTCCGTCTGCACATCCCCATTGTTTCTTCCAAACTGGTCATAGCCAGGCCACATCTCATAGGAACTGCCCCAGGAATCAGTCAACTTACCACTTGGAGTCACGTCTCCGCTTAAGATCTCACCCAACGCTGTGCCGCCTTCCATACCGCCCTGGGAAGCGTAGATCACAGCTTTCACATGATGTAAACCATCTAAATACGTCAGATCCATCAGACCACCGGTATTTAAGATCACGATCAGGTCTTTGCCTGTCTCATCTAACTTCTTTAAATTCTCTTTTTCAGACTCTGAAAATAAGAAATCACCAGGCTCATTGCCCCGGTCCGCGCCCTCTCCAGAGATCCGGCTGATCACATAGAGCACTGCCTCCGCATCCTTCGGCATTTCATTTTCTGTGATCTTATTCTCTTCCGGGCCATGATATGGAGTGGTAAAATAAATCTCTGTAAACGGATGTGCCTCATTGACCCGGGCTAAGATGCCATTCTTCCAGCTTTCAATCGAAGCATCCTTTACCTGGTCATACCGGTCCAACCATTCCTTCTTCTCGATGACAAATCCGGCATGCTCCAGTCCCTGCTCAATCGTCACACAGGATCTCTCATTTACATCACCAGAACCAGAACCACCCTTGATCGTCTTTCTGGCACCACTGCCGTACAAGCCGATCCGTGTACCTTTCTTTAACGGCAGAACCGGCTTCTCACCGGATTTTTTATTCTCCAGAAGCACCACGCCCTCTCTGGCGATCTTCAGCGCCGTCTGACGGTGTCTGGTCTCATACTCACGTACCTCCTGGTGCTTCACACCCGGAAGTGTTTTTCGCTCTCTTAGCATGAATTGTATCCTCCTCATGGGGAATTAATTAAATTTTTCAAACTTCTTCCCAGCATACCTCTATTATAGTGAAAAAAGCCCAGGCAATCAAGCCTGAGCTTTTCATGGAAACAATATTTTTCATACACTGCACGTTATGTTAAAAACTCCCAGCTCCCAGATTCTCCAGATAATTCTTCGCTGTTTTCAGACTTCCCTTCACAGTCGCGTCATTTTTCTCAAACGCCCTGTCCTCGATCTCCACACAGCCACATCCTGCATATCCGATATCCGATAAAGCGGATATAAATTTGCTCCAGTCAATATCTCCCAGTCCCGGAATCTTCGGCGCCATATACTCTAACGGATACGCCATGATTCCAACCTGGTCTAATTTATCCTGATAGATCTTAACATCCTTAAAATGGATGTGAAACAGCTTATCCTTAAATTCATAAATCGGTTTTACATAGTCCATCTGCTGCCATATAAAATGCGATGGATCATAATTTAATCCAAAATTATCAAATGGAAGCATCTGGAATATCTTTTTCCAGATCGCCGGTGTGGTCATCAGATTTTCCCCACCCGGCCATTGCTCTTTTCCAAACAGCATTGGACAGTTTTCGATTCCGATCCTGATCTGTCTGTCCGCAGCATACTGTAAAATTTCCGGCCAGACTTTCTGTACCGTTTCCAGATTTTCCTCCACAGTTTTTGTACGGTCTCTTCCAATAAATGTATTTACCAGCCCTACTCCCAGCATTTTCGCTGCATCGATCACACGATATAAATGCGCTTTTCTCCTGGCATCCATCTCTCTATCTCCGCTGAGAATGTTCGGATAATAAGCTAAGGCTGAAATTCCGACATTCTTTTCCCTGCAATAATTTTTGATAGAAACACTGTCCGCTTCCGTCAATGTCTCCACATCAATATGGCACACACCCGCATATCTCCGCTCCGCGCCTTCCTTTGGCCAGCTCGCAACCTCGATACAGGAAAACCCCTGTTCTGATGCATAGTCCACAACTTCCTCAAACGTTTTATCTGCCATAATCGCCGTTAAAAATCCCAGTTTCAAAATCTGCACCCCTTTTCTTATACCATCACTTTAATATGTAATTGGTTGGACTGAATCGCCGCAAAAACACCTTTCATGGAATTCACGATCTGTTTTCCATCTAATACAGAAGCTGTGTCTTCTTCTATGGAACGGATAAACTCTGTGATCACACCAGAACTGGTCTGATCTGCATTTGTCTGGATTTTATCAATCTCATAAAGAATATGTTCTCCGTCCTTTTTCTCGATCTGCAGGGAATACCTGGGATCACAATAAATCTTCATGACGCCATCACTTCCATAAATAATCGTAGAATTATCCTCCTGCCCATAGCAGACCCAGCTGGCACGCATAGTTCCAACTGCTCCATGCTTCATCTGATAAATGCAGAGCGCCTGATCTTCCACATCAATCTTCTCTCCATTTTCATAACACTTATCCAATGTGGAAAATTCAGCCGTTACTTCCACGATCTGATCATCTAACAGGTACTGGATCAAATCCGTCTTATGAATCCCAAGATCCCCCATCACGCCCATGGCTGCCGCTTTCTTTTGAAAGAACCACGTATTTTTTCCTGCATCAACACTCCAGCTCTCCGGACCACTGTGCTGAAATGAGGTCTGGAACGATAATACATTACCAATCTCACCATCTGCGATCAGCTTTCTGGCTATCTGATGGGTCCTGGTCAGCCTCTGGTTCTGGCCAATCAGCAATTTTCTATGATTTTCCTCTGCACACTCCACCATTCTCTGACATTCTTCCAACGTGATCGCCATAGGCTTTTCACAAAGGACATGTTTCCCGGCCTTTAACGCCTTGATCGTCAATTCCGCATGGGTATGATTGGCCGTACAGATACTGACTGCATCAATCTGAGGATCTGCCAGCAGTTCTTCCACCGATCCATAAGCCTTTCCACCATACTTTTCCGCTAATTCTTCTGCTCTTTTTTCATTCAGATCATAAAAACCAACCAGGTTTACCGCCTGATGCTCCAGATACTCCGGAATATGCCTGACCTGTGCGATCTTTCCACATCCAATTATCGCCGCTTTCACCATGCTATTGCCTCCTACTCATAGAGTATTGTCTCCATTTTCTGACTCTTGGCGGAATGGATTGCCGCCTCTAAAATCGCTGCTACCTCCATATTACGCCTGAATTCCAGCATAGGCAACAGGTTTTTTCCTGTATCTAAAAAATGCAGAACTTCTTCCTCTATACTTTGCCGTCCATCCAGATTCTGGTTTTCCATCTGCGTATAGGAATGACTAGGCGTTTTAGAAAATTGTTCCTGGTATAAATCCACACGAGATTCTTTCCCATAATCAACCACCATGGCACCCTTTGTTCCCCATACAACCGGACCAGTCGGGCTTCCACTGGCGTAAGTACTCCATGTCCCCTCTAATAAACCAACCGCCCGATCAAAATTCAATAATAAACCTGCATAATCTTCCGCATCACCAAAAGGATGAAGAAAATTTTTCGTAACTGCAACCACCTGTTCCGGTCTTTTGTGAAGATATTCCAGTAAAAGACTGCATCCGTAGCAGCAGTAATCAATCAGGCTTCCACCTCCGCATTCCTTCTGAAACCACCATTCCCCGGCCTGCTGTTCTTCACTGACATTCTCACCATGACAAAACGGACCTAATGAATCCGGATTATGGAAATGAATGCGAAGCACCTCTCCTAAAGCCCCAGAACGGATTACTTCTTCCCCGAAACGGACACTAGGTTTCCACGCAATGGGCCAATTGGTAATGATCACCCCACCGCCTCTTTCGCTTGCTTCTTTCATCTTCCTGGCATCTTCTAATTTGTAAGCCAGCGGCTTATCCACCAACACATGGATTCCTTTTTCCACCAATGCACAGACAAGAGATGTGTGCATGCTGTTTTCACTTCCAATCAGGACCAGATCTGGTTTTTCTCTGATCAGCTGCTCCCAGTTTTCATACATATGTGGCAGGACACCTAATTCCATGCATTTTTTCAGATTTTGTCCTGCTGTAAAAGGTGCATCCTCTATACTATTTCTCCCAAAAGCCGTCTCCACGCCTCCAATCCATAAAAAGCGCTCTTTTTTCCGCAAAAAATACTCCACATGCTCTACAATATGCATGTGTTCAAAACCAGCGATTCCGATTCTATACTGTCTCTTCATCCGCATGTTCCTTTCCTATCCCTTAATACCGCTGGCTGCAATTCCCTCTGTAAAAAATTTCTGTAATGCGGCAAACATAACGAAAACAGGAATTAACGAAACAATGGAAGCTGCCATGATCAGATTATACTCTGATGAATACTGTGAAATAAACATTCTAAGCCCCAGCTGCAGTGTCTTTTTCTCTAAACTGCTCAAATAGATCAACGGTCCCATAAAATCATTCCATACTGTCACGAAAGAAGAAATGATCAGTGTCGCAATTCCACCTTTAGCCAATGGAAGAACCACCCGGAAATAAATTCCATATTCTGTCAGTCCATCGATTCTGGCTGCCTCACACAGTTCATCCGGAATGCTCGTATAAAACTGTCTCATCAAAAAAACACCCATGGCTGTAAAGCTCTGCATCATAATCATGCCCAGATGAGAATCCGTCAGACTCATTTTTCCAACCATAATATACTGTGGCACCATATATACCTGCCATGGCACCGCAATTGTACAAATATACAGGACAAACAACAGATCTCTTCCTTTAAAATGTAGCTTCGCAAATGCATACGCCGCAAAACTGGAAGTAAATACCTGGATTGCCGTGATGATGATCGTCAGCTTCGCAGAATTTTTGAAAAACAGCAACAAGGGGATTTCCTTCCATATTTTACTATAGTTAGACCATTCTAACTTCTCAGGGATCCATTTTACCGGATATGTAAACACATCCTTATTCAGTTTTAACGATGCCGATATCATCCATAAAAATGGAACCAGCATCACTGCTGCCAAAGCCAGGATCAGCATATACAGCAATATTCTTTTGACAAAATATCTTCCATCTTTTCTTACTGCGCCCATTTTCTCTCTCCTCTAAACTGTACCAGAGTAATACCAAGCACCAGAACAAATAACACCATGGAAATTGCACTGGCATAACCAAACTTAAATTTCACAAAAGCGGTGTTATAAATATAGTAAACCAGAACGTTGGTAGCTCTTCCTGGTCCACCTCCCGTCATAATATAGATTGTATCAAACACCTTAAACGAGGAAATAATCAGCATGGTAGAGACAAAAAATGTAGTCGGCGTCAGAAGAGGCAGTGTGATGGAGAAAAAACTTCTGATGGCATCTGCCCCATCCACTTTCGCTGCCTCATAAATTTCCCTTGAAATTCCCTGAAGTGCCGCCAGATATACAATCATATAATATCCTGCACCTTTCCATACTGTCAAACCGATAACTGTGGGAAGCGCCCATTTTACGGACGCTGTCCATCGCGGCAGTTCTTTCACTCCCAGGGCTGCTAAGAGACTGTTGACTGGACCCATATCCGGGTTAAACAACAGATTCCAGACAACGCAGATTGCAACCAGTGACGCCACATATGGGAAGAAGAAAATGGAACGGAAAAGTACCTGTCCCTTGATCTTCTGATTAATCAACAATGACATTCCCAGCGATAAAACAATCGTAAGCGGTACTGTCCCCACCGTAAAGTAAATGGTATTTTTCAGAGAAATCCAAAAGGTATCATCTGACAATAATCCAATAAAATTCTGTAAACCAACAAACTGGATCGGATGGGAAGAATCCCATTCACAAAAACTAAGTCCAAATGAAAATAACATTGGCATCATGGTAAATACCGCAAACCCAATAAAATTAGGTGCAATAAAAGAATAACCTACCATATTTCTGCGCATCAGTCTTTTTTTCTTTAAATTGTTCATCTTCCCCATCTTTTCCGTCCTTATTTTAATACTTCATCAATTCGCTTCTGCATCTCCTGAAGACCCTCTTCAATGGATACTTCTCCGCACATGATCAGGCTGTGTTCCTCAGAATTGATCTGCTCTAACTCACCAGCGTCTGGATGAAGTGGCTGCTCCAGATAGAACTTATCTGCATTAATATAATCAGAGAAATTCTCCGGGATTCCATCGAGGCCGCTAATAATGCTCTTCACATTATCATCTACATAAGCCGGGATAATACCAGAATTAGCGATCACAGCTGCTCCCTGGGCTCCTGTCGCAAATTCAATAAATCTCCATGCTTCTTCTGGATGCTTTGATGCAGTATTAATGGATACTGGTGTTACACCGATTACACCGTTAGCATTTCCACTTCCATCGATATCTGGCAGACTACAAATTCCCCAGTTAAAATCAATGGTTCCATTAGCTTTCTGCTCCAGTAAGTTGTTAACAAACCAAGTTCCCATAGTTACCATAGCACACTGCTGGTTATAAAAAACTCCTGAATAATGGATATTTCCGGCCTTTAACGTACCATAATCCATAATACTCTTGTCTTCATTCTGCATTTTCAGGAAAATATCATAATAATCTGCCAGATTCGCAACTGGTTTTTCTGCGATCTGGAAATCATCAGTCTTTCTTGCAAAATTCTGAAGGCTTCTCGGCCATGTATGAAGATGGGCTCCATACACTTTCTCTGCCCCTTCTCCAGAAGTCATCTTGGCTGCCAGCTCCCGGTAATCCGTCAGTGTCATACCATCCTTCGGATACTCAACTCCTGCTTTATCAAATAAATCTTTGTTGTAGTATAAAATAGTACAATCTTTCTTAAATGGCATTGCATAAACCTTTCCGTCCAGAGCAAGCTCATTTAACATTCCACCGTAATAGGATTCATCAATATTCGCCTTCTGAATATAATCATCCAACGAAAGCACCTGCCCTTTCTGAATCAGACCTGCCAGGGAAGCAACTTCCTTTGTAAATACCACATCCACATCATCTCCGCCAGAAAGCATGATCTGAATCTTATCATTATACTCATCCGCACTGATTTCAATAACCTTGACGGAAATATCTTCATTATTTTTTTCAAATTCCTCAATCAGATTTTTATAATATTTTGCATTGGTATAATCCCATAATGCGACCTTAATTTCTGTTTTTGCTTCACTTTCAGCTACATTTGCTGTTGTCTGCGGCTCATTGGATGTAGTATTTTCCTTTCCCCCACACGCACTCACTGACAAAACCGTACCAATTCCAATCAAAGCCATTGCCATCTGTTTCCACATCTTTTTCATATTTGTTCCTCCTTTTTTCTGAAATATGAAATATTATTTTCAGTGCAAATATATCATTTTTATTGATTTGATTCAAGTATTTTGTATATTTTAAAATATTTTTATCTATTTTGTTCATTTTTTCTTATCGCTCTTGTACCTATTTTTGAAATTTTTATTATTATTTTCATATTTATTTCATTACCCTTTTCATTTTTCAAAATTCATATTGTTTTATATATTCATCCCATGCTATAATGGTTTTATTCAAGTAGAACGTCCATGGGATCTGGCGCATAATTCTGGCCAGCATTCTATTGACAGAAAGAGGTCTTTATGATTGATAAGAAAGTAACGGTTTCACAAATTGCTAAATACGCCGGGGTATCACCCGCCACTGTTTCCAGAGTTTTAAACCATAGAGACCAGGTTAAGGAAGACACAATCCTGAAAGTAGAAGAAGCCATGAATGCATTAAACTTCACACCTGATGCTTCTTCCCAGGAACCTTCTTATGCTGATACCAATTTGCTGATCAATGTCAATTCCTTGACCAACCCCTTTTACGGAGAAGTTCTTCAAGGAGTTCTGGCTTCTGCCAAAGCCGCTGACTTTTGTCCACTGATCTATCAAGAGCATTTATCTGCTTCTACCATCAGTAATTTCTGCCAGCTGATCAAAAATGTAAATGCTGCCGGTGTCCTGCTCTTAAATCAGACGCCGCTCCCTCTCCTGGATGCAATCCATGCCTTTGTTCCTGTAGTTCAGTGCTGCGACTATGATCCGGACTCCAGCATTTCTTACATCGGTATTAATGATTTTTCTTCGGCACGGAATGCAGTTCGGCACTTAATTGCCTCTGGACGAAAAAAAATAGCATTTCTTAATGGACCCAAACGCTTTGTCTACGCTCAGGAACGACAGCGAGGGTATGAAAAAGCATTGGAAGAATCTGGAATTTCTCTTCCTTCCGGATGGCATATCAACCTGCCAAAAGTAGATTATGATATTGCCTACTCCAACGCCTGCCAGCTTTTAAATAATGAAAATCATCCAAATGCCTTTTTCACCTCCTCAGATATTCTGGCTGCCGCTGTGATCCGGGCCGCCAAACGTTTTGGATTGCAAGTACCGCAGGATGTCATGGTGGTTGGATTCGATAACCGTGATATTTCCCAGATGATGATTCCATCCATCACCACCGTTAATCAACCAAAATTCCAACTTGGCTATGGTTCCTGTGACATCCTGATCAATCAGATTCGAAATCCGGGAATCGTAACCGATGACAGTATGCTCCTGGACACAGAACTAATTGTCCGTGAATCTACCACCTTGACTCACATTTAAAAAAGAAGGATTTCCGAAATAAAAACATTTCAGAAATCCTTCTTTTTATTCTATGTCAGCTATTTATTTGTCGTACTCCAGATAAGCCCCCTTCATCGGACTTGCTGCCAGCATGCTGAACAGTCTCAGTACACCTTTTTTATACTTCGGTGCTCTTGGCTGCCAGTTTTTACGGCGTTCTTTCAAGATCTCATCGATCTCTTCCGGTGTTTTCTTCTCACCGGCTACACCGATGATGTTTAATTTCCGCTCCATCACATCGATCTCGATCAGATCTCCCTCTTCAACCAGGGCGATCGGACCTCCATCCACTGCTTCTGGACTGCAGTGACCGATCACAGGACCGGTGGATGCGCCGGAGAAACGACCGTCTGTGATCAGGGCAATGCTTCTTCCCAGCTCTTTATCACTGCTGATAGCCTCGGAGGTGTAGAACATCTCCGGCATTCCGCTTCCCTTTGGACCTTCATAGCGGATAAATACTGCGTCACCTTTCTGAACCTTGTGCTTCAGAACCGCATCCAGACATTCTTCCTCACTGTCAAATGGTCTTGCTCTCAGGACTGCCTTGAACATCTCCTTCGGACAAGCCGTATGTTTGATGACTGCGCCCTCTGGTGCTAAGTTGCCCTTTAAGATGGCAATGCTTCCATCGGTTCCGATGGCTTTATCATACGGACGGATGATATCCTCTCTGGTCAGGTGGATATTGTAACGTTTATTAAACTCTTCCAGCCATTTCTGACATTTCTCATAAAAGCCATTCTTCTTTAAATCTTCCAGGTTCTCTCCCAGGGTCTTACCGGTAACGGTCATCACATCCAGGTGCAGATGCTCCTTGATCTCTTCCATGATTGCCGGAACACCGCCAGCGTAGTAGAACACCTCAGCTGGCCATTTACCTGCCGGACGGATATCCAGAAGATAATGTGCTCCTCTGTGGAGGCGGTCAAAGGTATCGCCGGTGATCTCAAAGCCGAATTCATGGGCGATCGCAGGGATATGTAAGAGACAGTTGGTGCTTCCTGAGATTGCCGCATGAACCATGATGGCATTCTCAAAGCTCTCCATGGTTACAATGTCGCTTGGACGCATATGCTCCATAGTCGCCATCTTCACGACCTGTTCACCGGCCTGGCGGGCATAGGCAAGCAGATCCGGGCTGGTGGCCGGCATCAGGGCACTTCCCGGAAGGGCCAGTCCCAGAGCCTCTGCCATAATCTGCATGGTGGAAGCCGTTCCGATAAAGGAGCAGGCGCCACAGCTAGGACATGCATTGCACTTTGCCCAGTCCAGTTTTTCTTCTGTAATCTCGCCCCTCTGGAATTTGGCACTGTACATGCCGAGCTGCTCTAAGGTCAGCATCTCCGGTCCAGCGTTCATGGTACCGCCCGGAACCACGATGGACGGGATATTCACACGGGCAAGACCCATCAGATTGCCCGGCATTCCCTTGTCACAGCTGGATAAATACACGCCGCCGTCAAATGGTGTGGCATTCGCATGGATCTCGATCATGTTGGCGATCATCTCACGGCTTGCCAGACTGAAATTGATGCCGTCCGTTCCCTGGCTCTCACCGTCACAGATATCGGTTGCAAAGTATCTTGCTCCGTATCCGCCTGCTGCGTCAACACCTTTACGCACCTCTTCCACCAGGATATCCAGATGACCACTGCCCGGATGACTGTCGCCAAACGTACTCTCGATGATGATCTGAGGCTTACCCAGATCCTCTTTCTTCCAACCGGTTCCGATCCGGAGCGGATCCAGCTCCGGAGCTAATTTACGCATTTCCTGACTTGCTAACTTCATCTTGCCACCATTATCCTTTCTTTCAACTTTTCTATATAACCCTTTTTATACAAAGAACGAGATTACAAGCGCTACTAAAAATCCCGTTGCGCCGCCTGCGGCGGGTCGCTTTAGCGACACTCTTCCACTCCGCCGCCGGGCGCACACATAAAAAACAAGGGGATACACTTCTTTTCCCCTTGTTT
>ERZ837487.616-NODE-616-length-51005-cov-6.782924_pt1 | contig 51005 bp, 47 predicted proteins | sample MGYA00519911_ERZ837487 | MGnify/ENA primary metagenome ERZ837487 (study PRJEB31850, sample SAMEA3708818) | human gut metagenome | biome: human gut; feature: human-associated habitat; material: faeces | place: China | collected 2014 ... | reverse complement strand
ACTGTCGCAAGCGACCGCGCGAGGCGCGAGAATGTGCCAAGGCACATTCTTTTTTTTATGGAATTTCGGGATTTTTTCCCAGTCGTACTGCCTCTAAATACTTCTGTGTCTCCTCATCCGCATGCGCGAACAGATAATTTTTTGCATTGCCGGTGTGCTTTCCCTTTTCCTCGGAGATCAGCTTTCCGACACGCTCGATCTCTTCGCGGAAATCCCTCGCGGACCAGAGGATGCACCCCTGACTGCGGATAATGAGCTGGATCACGCCGTCGGAGGTAGCGACTGTGGTGCGGTATCGTCTGCCGATGCGGATCGCGACTTTTTCGATGTACTGGTCGGCGGTCTCCGCCTCTTTTGTATACACGACGTTGATGTTGTGGTATTTCTGGACCTTCTCTACACCGCCGGGGACCTTGTAGGCATCGAAGACGACGATGACGCATATCTTGCGGAATCCCTGGTAGTTGCTTAGGATGTCCATGAGCTTGTAGCGGGCGGCGTCGATGCTGACTGCCGCCAGGTCGCTCAGCTCCTCCCAGGCAAAGATGATGTTGTAGCCGTCAACGAGAAGATACTCGTCCGCTGGCTCATTTTTTCCCTTCACCGGCTTCGCCGGGCTGGCGTTCTTTGCGCGGATCACGGTGCGGGAGTCGTAGTCGGAGACGAGTTTCCGCTTCGGCTCGCCGTATGTACGGGTGAAAATGGCCTGGAGTTCCTTATCATCATAGAAGGAAAGGGAAGAACCTCCATTTCCGCGGCTGTCGGAGGAAGAACCGGCAGTGCCATTCGCGGAAGCTCCAGAGTCGATACCGTTACCAGAAGCGGCAGAGCCGCTCGAACCAGGTCCAGCTCCAGAGCCAGAATTTTTACTGTCGGAAAAACCAGAGCCAGCAGCGCTGCCGCCAGCCGCTCCACTCGGAACTTTTCCCGCGGCTACATCCGCCGCCATCGCCTGCAGCCGTTCATTCGCTTCCTTAAGCTCCCGTTCCTGCTGTTCCTTCGCAAGCTGTTTTGCCAGCGGACTCTCCACATGCATATACTGCTTCACCTCATTCCACGGCACCACGAAGCCTGCCCCGTGGGAGCAGAAGACGGATCCGGCAGGATCCTGAAGGTCGGAATCGAAATCATAGCCGGAGGCCGCAATGACTTCCTCGGCATTATGGCATGGCTCATAGCCGGAAAGACTCAAGGTCAGGCGTCCACGGCCTTTCGTGTAGGAGATCACGTCGCGCTGGTAATTTCTCATGGTGGAAACCGGGGCGGTTCCCGTAAGAAGAGCCATGGAGCCATCCTGTTCCGGTGAGGAAAATTCACCCTGCATCCGGTCAAGATCCGCCATGGCGCGCCCAAGGTTTTCCGATGGGACTTCCAGACGGAACGCGTAGTAGGGTTCTAAGAGCACACACCCCGCCTCGCAGAGTCCCTGACGGACAGCGCGGTAGGTTGCCTGGCGGAAATCGCCGCCCTCTGTGTGCTTCTGGTGGGCACGCCCGGCAATCAGAGTGATCTTCATATCGGTGATCTCGGAACCGGTGAGGATTCCCCGGAACCGCTTTTCCTCCAGATGTGTCAGGATCAGTCTCTGCCAGTTTTTATCCAGCATATCTTCGCTGCAGCTGGTATCAAAGACGAGTCCGGTTCCCGGCTCACCCGGTTCCATCAAAAGATGGACTTCCGCGTAGTGGCGCAGCGGTTCGAAATGTCCGACGCCCTCGACGGTCTTAGCGATCGTTTCCTTATATACAATATTTCCTTCGCCAAATTCGATCTCCACGCCGAATCGTTCCTGTACCTGACTTTTCAGGATCTCCATCTGTACATCGCCCATGACCTGTGCCTGGATTTCGCCAAGCGCCTCGTTCCAGACGATATGGAGCTGCGGGTCTTCCTCCTCGAGCATGCGCATGTTTTTGAGCATGGTGTGGGAGTCTGTTCCAAAGGGCAGCAGGATCCGGTAGGTGAGGACCGGCTCTAAAAGCGGAAGAGCACTCTCGGAGGCAGTTCCGAAGACCTGTCCAGGCCTCGTGTCGGAGATTCCGGTGACGGCAACCACCATGCCAGGTTCCGCTTCCTTCAATGCCTCAAACTTTGAGCCGGAGTAGAGCCGGATCTGGTTGATCTTCTCCTCAGAATCAGGGGACAGCGAATCGCGGATCTTCAAACTTCCGCCCGTGACCTTCAGATGCGTCATCCGGACGCCTGCCTCATCGCGGGAGATCTTGAACACCTTCGCGCCGAAGTCCTTCGTGTAGTCCGGACATGACGCAAACTCCCCGAGGGCGGTCAGAAATTCCCGGACGCCGGAAAGTTTTAACGCAGAGCCGAAAAAGCACGGGAAGAGTTTCCGGTCATGGATGACTTTCCGCACATCGTCTGTCTTTAAAGTACCGTCTGCGAGGTAAGCTTCCAGAAGCACTTCATCGCAGGTGGCGATCTCCTCAGCTGCCTCTTCTGGATCTCTGCAGACCGCCGAAAACGGTTCAGCAGAGACTGAAAATGTCAACACATCCTCATTCCCGATCACCCCGCTGAAGTCCACGACTCCATGATCCAGCCGCTCCTTCAGCGATGCCAGCACCGCATCTCGATCCGTCCCTTTCTGATCCATCTTATTCACAAAGATAAACACCGGGATCCGGTATCGTCTTAAAAGTCTCCAGAGCGTCTCCGTATGTCCCTGCACCCCATCAGCCCCGCTGACGATGAGCACCGCGTAGTCCAGCACCTGCAGTGTCCGCTCCATCTCCGCCGAAAAGTCCACATGACCCGGCGTGTCGAGGAGCGTCACGGAAGCATCGCCTAACGGAAAGACCGCCTGTTTCGAAAAGATCGTGATGCCGCGGGCGCGCTCCAGTGCAAACGTATCGAGAAACGCGTCCCGGTTGTCTACGCGCCCCATTTTCTTTAATTTTCCTGTCTCATATAAAATTGCCTCGGACATGGTCGTCTTTCCAGCGTCGACATGCGCGAGGATACCGATAACAAATCGTTTCATATACAATAAGGTCTGCTTTCTGTAATATAGATATAATAAGTGACCTGCCGCCTGAAAGAAAATAAAAGGCGGCAGCGTAAACATAGTATATCAGAAAACAGAATCCCATGCAACGAGGCACCGGCACAGGATTCACCAGGATCAGCATGATTTGCGTAAATGGACAGGTCTGTCGGGCTGGTCACTGCCCCAAAATCATAGAAAACACCCGGAAAACTGCACAGAAATCCCGCAAACAGGCACTTTTCCCAGCAAACCCCTTGATTTTTCAGATGTTCTATGCTATGATTTTGATGATAACATAAGTAACCGGTCAAAAGAGTGGACGAAAAAGTCCACTCTTTCGTTTTGCATAACCGGAATATTCCGGCAGAAAGGCGGTGGAAACCCATGGCAAGAAGAGATGAATATGAATCCAGGGTCGAGAAATTTTTAATTCCGATCATGGAAGAGAATAATTTTGAACTGGTGGACGTGGAGTACGTGAAGGAAGCGGGCACCTGGTATCTGAGAGCTTATATCGACAAAGAGGGCGGCTTCACGGTAGATGACTGTGAGATGGTATCGAGACGCTTAAGCGACTGGCTCGATAAAGAAGACTTTATCGATGACAGCTATATCCTGGAAGTAAGCTCCCCGGGACTTGGCAGACCGTTAAAGAAAGAGAAGGACTTTAAGAGAAGTCTCGGCGAAGCAGTCGATATCAAGCTGTACCGCGCCATCGAGAGACAGAAAGATTTCTCCGGAATTCTCACGGCATATGACGCGGACACCGTAACGATCCGCTATGAGGACGGTTCCGAGAGCACATTTAATAGAAAAGACATTGCCTTAATCCGTCTGGCATTCGATTTTTAATAAGGAGGATAAAAAATGAACAAGGAACTGATGGAATCGATGAATATACTCGAAAAAGAGTACAACATCAGTAAGGACACATTGCTGGAGGCAATTGAGAATTCACTTCTCACAGCCTGCAAGAACCATTTCGGCAAAGCTGACAATGTGAAAGTCATCATTGATCCGGATGGCTGCGACTATTCTGTATATATGGAAAAAGAGGTCGTTGAGACTGTGGAGGACCCGATCACACAGATCAGCCTCGCTGACGCAAGAATGATCGCTCCGAGACATGTCCTTGGTGATATCGTCCAGATCCCCATTGATTCCCATGATTTCGGCAGAATCGCGACGCAGAACGCGAAGAACGTGATCTTACAGAAGATCCGCGAGGAGAGCCGTAAGTCCCAGTTAAGCGAGTGGCAGTGCAAGGAGAAAGAGGTCGTTACGGGTATTGTCCAGCGTTATATTGGCCGCAATGTCAGCGTAGATCTCGGAAAGATCGATGCGATCCTTCCGGAAGCTGAGCAGGTAAAGGGCGAAGTATTCCAGAGAACTGAGCGCATCAAGGTTTATATCCTGGAAGTTAAGGACAGCCCGAAGGGACCGAGAATCTCCGTATCCAGAACGCATCCGGACCTCGTAAGACGTCTGTTTGAGGCTGAGATCGCAGAGGTCCGCGACGGTACCGTTGAGATTCGCGCCATCGCCCGTGAGGCAGGTTCCAGAACAAAGATCGCTGTAAGCTCCACAGACCCGAACGTTGATCCGGTAGGTGCATGTGTAGGTTTAAACGGCGCGAGAGTCAACGCGATCGTCAACGAGCTCCGCGGTGAGAAGATCGATATCATCAATTGGGACGACAACCCGGCGTTCTTAATTGAAAACGCGTTGAGTCCGGCGAAGGTCATCTCCGTCGTTGCGGATGAGGACGAGAAAGAGGCACAGGTCATCGTTCCGGACTACCAGTTATCCTTAGCGATCGGTAAAGAAGGACAGAATGCAAGACTTGCCGCAAGACTTACCACCTACAAGATCGATATCAAGAGTGAGACACAGGCGAGAGAGCTTGGCCTCTTCGACGATATGGATTTCGGCGAGGAAGGCTTTGAGGGCGAGTACGAGAAAGATGTAGAGCCGGCAGAGGACGAAGCTCCGGCAGAGGAAACTTCCGAAGCACAGGCTGAGACAGAAGAATAGGAGAGAAGGGAACGACCACAGTGAGTACAGTAAAGAAGGTTCCGCAGAGACAGTGCATTGGCTGCGGTGAAATGAAAAACAAGCGGGAGCTGATCCGTGTCTTAAAAGGTACTGACGACGTGATTTCCATTGACGCGACCGGAAGAAAAAACGGACGCGGCGCATATATCTGCCCATCCATGGCATGCTTTGAAAAGGCAGTGAAGAGCCGGGGACTGGAACGCTCCTTTAAAATGGCAATTCCAAAAGAGGTTTACGAAAGTCTGAAAAAGGAGATGGAACAGATCGATGAACAGAAATAAGGTCCTGGGCCTGCTGGGCCTGGCGGAGAAAGCCGGCAAGGTAAGAAGTGGCGAGTTCTCCACAGAGAAGGCGGTAAAGTCCGGAAAAGCCGGACTGGTGATCGTATCGGAAGAATCTTCGGACAACACAAAGAAAATGTTCCGGAACATGTGTACTTACTATAAGGTCCCGTACTTTGAGTTCGGAAGCAAGGAAGAGCTCGGACACATCCTGGGAAAGCAGATGAGAGCGTCCCTGGCCGTGATCGACGAGAATTTTTCCAATGCGTTGTTGAAGCATTTTACTGCAAAAGCGTAGTCCTGCGGACATGAGGAGCGCATGCCTGCATGCGGCGGGTCATGTACATTGGCGATGGTTTGCAGGGACTATTTTGGAGGTGGCGAGCGTGAGTGAGTTTGAAAAGGATTTAAGAAAGAAAAAAGAGGGAACAGATACATTGAATCAGAATCAGGAGAATTCCACAAAGCCGGCAGTTCCGGCTGAAGGAGAAAATAATGCGCCGGCAGCACCGGCAAAGAAGCGTATTGCGGCAGTTTACCGTCCGCAGAACAGCACACAGAAACGTCCGGCAGGAAACCGCCAGCAGGGCGGTCAGAGACCGGCAAGACAGAACAACGGTTCCGGCATGCAGGTGAGACCGACGACAAACAGCGCGCCGGCAGAACCGGCAAAGGCAGCTGAGACTTCAGCAGCACCGGCACCGGAGAAAAAGGCGGAGACAGTTAAGACAGAGGCACCGGCACAGGATCTTCGTGAGAATGTCCGTCCGCTTCCGAACCAGAGCCGTCCGGAAGGACGCCAGGGCTTCCAGTCCAGAGAGAGCCGTCCGTTCCCGGGACGCGACGGAAACCGTGAGAGCGGAAGAGATAACCGCCAGGGAGGCTATCAGGGCAACAGAGATAATAATCGTCAGGGCGGCTACCAGGGTAACAGAGACGGAAACCGCCAGGGAGGCTACCAGGGCAACCGCGATAACAACCGTCAGGGCGGCTACCAGGGCAACAGAGACGGAAACCGCCAAGGTGGTTATCAGGGTAACAGAGATAACAATCGCCAGGGCGGCTACCAGGGCAACAGAGACGGAAACCGCCAGGGAGGCTACCAGGGCAACCGTGACAACAATCGTCAGGGCGGTTACCAGGGCAGAAACGACAACCGTCAGGGCGGAAACAGAAGCGGCATGGGCATTCCGAAGCCGTCCTTCGATACACCGCTTGCACAGAAGCAGCAGAACACAAAGCAGAGCAAGAACGCTTACAAGAAAGAGCATGACGCAAAGAAAGACCGCGATATCGAGATGAAAGGCAAGGCAGGAAAGGGCCAGAAGGGCGTAAAAGCTCCGGTTATGCCGCCGCAGCCGAAGAAGGAGGAGGCGAAGGTCGAGGAGATCAAGACCATCGTAATTCCGGAGGTTATCACGATCAAAGAACTCGCGGACAAGATGAAATTACAGCCGTCCGCAATCGTTAAGAAGCTCTTCTTACAGGGCACCATCGTTACGATCAACCAGGAGATCGACTTCGAGAAAGCCGAAGAGATCGCTATGGAGTATGATGTTCTCTGCGAGAAGGAGAAGAAGGTCAACGTCATCGAGGAACTCTTAAAAGAGGAAGAAGAGGACGAGAAGGACATGGTTCCGAGACCGCCGGTCATCTGCGTAATGGGTCATGTTGACCACGGTAAAACTTCCCTTCTTGACGCGATCCGCCAGACAAACGTAACCTCCAGAGAGGCAGGCGGTATCACACAGCACATCGGTGCCTATGTTGTTGAATACAACGGACAGAAGATCACATTCCTCGATACACCGGGTCATGAGGCGTTCACGGCAATGCGTATGCGCGGTGCCCAGGCAACAGATATCGCGATCCTCGTTGTCGCAGCGGACGACGGTGTTATGCCGCAGACTGTTGAGGCCATCAACCACGCGAAGGCAGCAGGCGTTGAGATCATCGTTGCTGTCAACAAGATCGATAAGCCGAGCGCAAACGTAGAGAGAGTAAAACAGGAGTTATCCGAGTATGAGCTGATTCCTGAGGACTGGGGCGGAAGCACCGTATTCGTACCGGTTTCCGCACATACAAAAGAGGGAATCCCGGAACTTCTCGAGATGATCCTCTTAACAGCAGAGGTAAAAGAGTTAAAGGCAAACCCGAACCGCCGCGCGAGAGGTCTCGTGATCGAGGCGCAGCTTGATAAGGGAAGAGGACCGGTGGCAACGGTACTTGTACAGAAAGGTACCTTAAAGGTCGGTGACGCTATCGCCGCTGGCTGCTGCTACGGTAAAGTCCGCGCCATGATGGACGATAAGGGCAACCGTGTCAAAGAGGCTGGCCCGTCCACTCCGGTTGAGATCCTCGGACTCAACGATGTTCCGAACGCAGGTGAGGTATTCATCGCGCACCAGAACGAGAAAGAGGCTAGAAGCTTCGCAGAGACATTCATCGCAGAGAGCAAGAATAAGCTTATCGAAGATACAAAGGCAAAACTCTCCTTAGACGACCTGTTCTCACAGATCAAGGCCGGAAATGTCAAGGAACTTCCGATCATCGTAAAAGCCGATGTACAGGGTTCTGTAGAGGCTGTAAAACAGAGTCTCGTAAAACTTTCCAACGAGGAAGTTGTTGTCAAAGTCATCCACGGCGGCGTTGGCGCGATCAACGAGTCCGACGTTACACTTGCATCCGCTTCCAATGCGATCATCATCGGTTTCAACGTTCGTCCGGACGCACAGGCGAAGTCCATCGCGGACCGCGAGAAAGTCGACATGCGTCTGTACCGCGTCATCTATCAGGCGATCGAGGATGTAGAGGCTGCCATGAAGGGTATGCTGGATCCGGTATACGAGGAGCAGGTAACCGGTCATGCGGTTGTCCGCCAGACGTTCAAGGCATCCGGAGTCGGCACCATCGCCGGTTCCTATGTGCTTGACGGTAAGATCACCCGCGGAAGCAAGGCCCGCATCACGAGAGACGGCGAGCAGATCTTCGAGGGACCGCTTGCATCCTTAAAGCGTTTCAAGGACGATGTGAAGGAAGTCAACGCAGGCTACGAGTGCGGTCTTGTATTCGAGGGCTTCAACGATCTTCAGGAAGACGATATGATCGAAGTTTATATCATGGTAGAGGTGCCGAGATAGTTGTCTGTCAGGTCTGTGCATAGCCGCGGAGAGTTTCGTTTCGCGGCTATGTCCGGGATAGTCGTAAAAAAAGAGGTAATATCATGAGAAAAAACAGTGTAAAAAATATCCGGATCAACGGCGAAGTCCAGAAAGCTCTGAGCGAAATCATCCGCTCCGAGCTCAAGGACCCGCGTGTTCATCCGATGACAAGCGTGGTCCAGGTCTCGGTCACACCGGACCTTAAGATCTGTAAGGCCTACATCAGCGTCCTTGCGGACGAGGAGCAGGAGAAAGATACGATCCGCGGCTTAAAGAGTGCGGAGGGCTTTATCAGAACCCAGCTGGCAAAAAAAGTAAATCTTCGGAACACTCCGCAGATCTTCTTTGTGCTGGACCAGTCTATCGAGTACGGCGTCCGCATGTCCAAGCTCATCGATGAGGTGACAAAGGATATGCCGGAGGAGCAGGAAGACGACGGAACTGAGAGCGAAAATTAAACGAAGGAACCGGTCTGCGTGGAAAATACGCGGACAGGAGCGTACTGAAATCATATAGAGGAATCCGGTCGGACACGCGTAACGCGGATTCTGCCGGATTTTTCTGTTTTTTATATTACAATACACATTAAGGGAGGCGGAACTTTTGGGAATTCTTGATGAGATGCTGGAAGGAAAGAAGAGCATTGTGATCCTGGGCCATGTAAATCCTGACGGGGACTGTATCGGTTCCTGTCTGGGACTCTATAATTATCTGAAGGAAAATTATGAGGGGCTTGAGGTCTCGGTGTATCTGGAGAAAATGGGAGTGAAATTTTCCTTTCTTTCCGGTTTTGAGGATGTACACACAGAATACGACGACACAAAAACATTTGACCTTTGCATCACATCGGATGCCAGCGACGTTCCACGCCTGGGCGTCTTCGCCCCGTACCGGGAGACAGCAAAAGATACATTCTGCGTTGACCACCACATCACGAACAAGGGAATGTGCAGGGTCAACGTGATCGAGAGCTGGGCAAGCTCCGCAAGTGAGGTGGTGTTCCGCCTTCTCGATAGGGGAAAGATCAGCAAAGCGGTCGCAGAGTGCCTGTACACGGGGATCGCCCATGACACCGGTATCTTCAAGTTCTCAAACACATCGAGACAGACCATGGAGATCGCCGGGTTTTTAATGGAAAAGGGCATCGATTTCCCAAAGATCATCGACGACAGCTTTTTTGCGAAGACATATGGTCAGGCGAAGATTCACGGCCGGGCTGTTCTCGAAAGTGTCCGGATTCTGGATAACCGTTGTGTATACACGGTTGTCACGACGGATGAGTTAAGGGAATATGGCTGCACCGTAAAGGCCACGGACGGAATCGTGGACCAGCTTCGGATCATTGAAGGCATCGAGATCGCGTTTCTGCTCTACCAGACGGGAAATCCTGACGAGTACAAGGTGAGCCTCAGAACGAACTCCGCAGTGGATGTGAGCCGGATCGCCCTGAGCTTCGGCGGCGGCGGACATGTGAAGGCCGCAGGCTGCACGATGACGGGGGAGCCGCAGGAGATCGTGGAGAAGATCAGCGGAAAGATCCGCGAGCAGTGGGAAGAGCTCAAGTAACGAACACCGGAGGAAAGAATGTACGACGGAATTATTAACGTATATAAAGAAAAAGGATTCACCTCCCACGATGTGGTGGCGAAAATGCGGGGGATCCTGGGTCAGAGAAAGATCGGTCATACGGGGACTCTCGATCCGGCGGCGGAAGGCGTTCTTCCGGTGTGCGCCGGAAAAGGCACAAAGCTCTGCGATATGCTGACTGACCACGACAAGACATACAGGGCTGTTCTTCTTCTGGGAACCGAGACGGACACGGAGGACACGACGGGTACGGTGCTGGAGACGAAAGAAACATCGGGCCTCACTGAAAAAGAAGTGCAGGACGCGGTCCTCTCCTTTATCGGGGATTACGCCCAGATTCCGCCGATGTACTCGGCACTCAAGGTCGATGGAAAGAAGCTCTATGAGCTTGCGAGAGAGGGGAAAAACGTGGAGCGGAAGGCGCGCCCGGTTAAGATCTTCGATATCAAGATCGAGAAGATGGAGCTCCCGGAAGTTACGATGACCGTGTCCTGTTCAAAGGGAACTTATATCCGAACCTTGTGCCATGATATAGGCGCGAAGCTCTCCGTCGGCGGCTGTATGAAGGAGCTGCTTCGGACAAAGGTGGGCCGGTTTGAACTCTCGGAGAGCCTGACACTGGACGAGCTTCAGAAGTTAAAAGAGGAAGACCGGTTGGCGGAGGTCGTACTTCCGGTGGAGGAAGTTTTCAAGGAGCTTCCGGAGATCCGCTCGGATACGGAGGAGCTCGATAAGCTCTTAAAGAACGGAAATCCGTTCCGCAGCCGCGCGGTAAAAGATATAAGGGGCGGGGACATGTTCCGGGTTTATCATTCGGATGGAACCTTTATCGGGGTGTTTAGGTACGACGAAGGGAAACACATGTACTATCCGGAAAAAATCTTTCTGGGAGGAAATTGACATGCAGTACATCGCGGAAACCAGAGAGTTTCAGATCAAAGAGAAGACAGTCGTCAGCATCGGTAAATTCGACGGTCTCCACAGGGGACACCAGAAGCTGATGCATGAGATGTTAAAATGGAAGGAACAAGGCTTTAAGATCGCCGTGTTCACCTTCGCGACGCCTCCGGGAACCCTGGTAAAGGGAAAGATGCAGACTATGATCATGACGAACCCGGAGCGTGAGATGCTTTTGGAGAAAGCCGGTGTTGACTACATCGTAGAATACCCGTTTGATGAGGAAGTATGCCATATGGCACCGGAGAAGTTCGTCTCCGACATCCTGGTGGGACACATGAACGCCGGGGTCATCGTTTCCGGTCCGGACTGCCACTTTGGATACAAGGCAGCCGGGGACTGCGCGATGCTGGAGCGCCTGTCGTCTGAGTACGGATACCGCTATTTTGTTGTTGACAAGGAGCGGGACGAGGAAGGAAAGATCATCAGCAGCACCTACATCCGTGAGATGCTGGCGGACGGAAATATCATAAAGGCAAACAAGCTTTTGGGGTATTATTACTTTGTCACCGGAACGGTGCAGCATGGAAACGCCATCGGACACACAAAATTATATCCGACGGCGAACCTGATCCCGCCGGCGGTGAAACACCTGCCGAAGTTCGGCGTCTATGTGACGAGGGTGACCGTGGACGGAAAAACTTACGGCGGACTGACAAATGTGGGGGCAAAGCCTACGATCTCCGGGGAAAATCCGGTGGGAGTGGAGACTTATCTCTATAATTTTGCGGGAGATCTCTACGGAAAAGAGATGAAAGTGGAGCTTCTCGACTTTGTGAGACCGGAGATGAAGTTTGAGTCTATCGGCGCGCTGAAGGCACAGCTGGACCATGATATCAAGGAGTGCCAGAGACGGTATCTGGAGTTTGCGTAAATATTCATAAATTTCAGAAAAGTATCATAAAAAGGAACATCATCCGTTTCTCACAAAAGGATGGGAGACGGGCGTATCTTAAAAAGGGAAGGTAATTGTCTGGAAGAGCTTTGCCCATGCAGTGCGGATCTGACGGACAGTTATACATGGAGAAGGAAGAATTGGAGTTAGAAAATAAGCCGGAAGGCGGGGAAAAAGAAAAGCAGGCGCCGGGGCAGAAGCCGGCGATGACATATGCAGCATTTAAGGCCCAGAAAGGGAGAAAACGGGGGAAAAACCGTGGGACCGGAATGAATAAGGACCTGGCGGTAAAGATCGCGGCTGTGTGTGGCGGCGTGGTCGTTCTCGTTGGAGCCGTTGGCGGCGGCCTCTACTGGCATGAATCCTCAAAATACAAGACATGTTTTCTGCCCGGAACCATCGTTGACGGCATGGATGTGACGGGAAAGACGGCATCGGAAGTGGAAGACGCCATCATGGAGCAGTTAAAGGGATATACGCTGACCATCAATGGGCGCGAGGATCTCTCTGAGTCCATCACCGGGGAGAGTGTGGGACTTTACGCGGAGTTTGATGATACGTTAGATAAGGCCATCGCCTCCCAGAAGCCGATGGACTGGGGAAAATACCGGTTTGGAAAAGCGGTGAATGAGGTAAATACGGATGCCCTGCTCCGCTACAGCGACGATATGCTGAATGAGGCAGTAGAAGGTCTCTCCTGCATGGACGAGGAAAATATGAGAGAGCCGGAGGACGCGAAGATCTCTGATTATGATTCCGTGACAGGCTCTTACTCGATCATAAAAGAGGATGAGGGAACGGAGCTCCAGGAGGACAAGGTGAAAGAGGCGGTCGCCACTGCGATCATGTCCCTGGCGGAGAGCGTGGACCTCGAGGAGCAGGGATGTTATCTGGCTCCTTCGGTGACCTCCGAGGACGAGGCACTTAAGACGGCCTGCGAGACCATGAACAAGTATGTGGGGGCGAAGATCACATATAAGTTTGGAGATAAAGCGGAGACGCTGAACGGAAATGAGATCCATAACTGGCTCACGGTCAACGGGACGAGCGTCAGTGTCAGCGAGTCGAAGGCGGCGGAGTATGTCAAGAACCTGGCATCCACCTGTAACACCGCGTATAAGCCGAAGACATTGAAGACATCCTACGGAAAGACGGTGACCATCACCACCGGAAATTACGGATGGAAGATCGACCAGGCGAAGGAGACGGCAGCTCTCGTGAGTCTCATCAAAAATGGGGAGCAGACATCCAGAGAGCCGGAATATTCCCAGAAGGCCGCGAGCCATTCGGGAAATGATTATGGAAATACATACGTGGAAATCAACCTGACGGCGCAGCATCTTTACTTCTATGCGAATGGAAAGCTTCTTGTGGAGTCGGATTTCGTGTCCGGAAATGCCGCGAAGGGCTGGAGTACCCCGGCGGGTGCTTATTCCATCACGTATAAGCAGAGAAATGCGACCCTGAAAGGCCAGGGATACGCGACTCCTGTTTCCTACTGGATGCCGTTTAACGGCGGAATTGGTCTGCATGACGCGAATTGGAGAAAGACATTTGGCGGAACGATCTACAAGAATGGCGGATCCCATGGCTGCGTCAACCTGCCGCCGGCAGTGGCGAAGACCATCTACGAGAACATCTCTGCGGGAGATCCGGTCCTGTGCTACCATTTAGACGGCACGGAGAGCTCCAGGACCAGCGGAACGAAGAAGGACGGAACGGCGGAGACAACGGCAGCTACGACGGCAGTGCCGACAACCGCGGCACCTGAGACGACGGCAGCACCGGCGACCACGGCAGCGCCGGAAACGACCGCGGCGGGACCGTCCGTGCCGGAGACAACCGCGGCACCTGAGACGACACCTGCAGTTACGGCGGGCGGGGACAACGAGAGCTTCGGACCGGGATTCGTGCAGGAGACGGAAGGCATGACAGAGCAGGAAGTCGGACCTGGATTTTAAAATCGGTTTAAAAGAAAAGCAGTTCAATTCCGTGACGTTTAAACACGATTTGAACTGCTTTTTTGAACTGGAAGATTCTGGAGCTTTTTATGAAAAAAACTTATTTACTTTTAAAGACAGGTATGCTATACTGTCAGAGTATGTGAAAGCGCCGACGCTCGGTCAGCGGATAACTCCAACCGGGACCTGGTGATCGGTAAGTTTAAAGAATTTTAAGGAGGAAATCACAATGATTTCAAAGGAAAAGAAAGCAGCTATTATCGCTGAATACGGCAGAAAACCGGGCGACACAGGTTCACCGGAAGTTCAGATCGCAATTCTTACAGAGAGAATCGCAGAACTCACAGAGCATTTAAAAGTTAACCCGAAAGATCATCATTCCAGACGTGGTCTTCTTATGATGGTAGGTCAGAGACGTGGTCTCCTTGCATACCTTAAGAAATCTGATCTTGAAGGATACCGTGCTCTTATTGAGAAGTTAGGCATCAGAAAGTAATAGCAGACTTATGGGTGGAGCGCATGATTTCGTGTACTCCACCTTTGTTGTAATTGACAGACGGAAGAAACTTCCGAGACCGCTAAAGTAGGCATGAGTGATCCGGAGCTTACGGGTTCGCGTGTTAACCAATGCGTGGATCATGTTTAGTTTAGTAGTTTCGGCTTCTTCTGTCGCAACATTTAAGAAAAGGAGACGAAGCCATGTTTAAGAGTTTTTCCATGGAACTTGCAGGACGTACCCTTACCGTTGAGGTAGGCCGCGTTGCAAAGCAGGCAAACGGTGCAGCATTCATGCACTACGGCGATACAGTTGTTCTTTCTACCGCAACTGCATCTGACAAACCGAGAGACGGAATCGATTTCTTCCCGTTAAGCGTAGAATATGAAGAAAAATTATACTCCGTAGGAAAAATCCCGGGCGGATTCACAAAGAGAGAGGGAAAGGCATCCGAGAACGCGACCCTTACTTCCCGTGTTATCGACCGTCCGATGCGTCCGTTATTCCCGAAAGATTACAGAAACGACGTAACACTTGACAACATTGTTATGTCCGTTGACCCGGAGTGCAGCCCGGAGCTCACAGCTATGCTCGGTTCCGCGATCGCTACATGCATTTCCGATATTCCGTTCGACGGCCCATGTGCAATGACCCAGGTAGGTCTTATTGACGGCGAGTTCATTATCAACCCGACATCCGCTCAGAAGAAGGTATCTGATCTTGCTCTTACCGTTGCGTCCACAAGAGAGAAAGTTATCATGATCGAGGCTGGCGCAAAGGAAGTTCCGGAGAACATCATGATCGACGCGATCTTCAAGGCACACGAAGTAAACCAGGAGATCATTAAATTCATCGACCGCATCGTTGCTGAGTGCGGTAAAGAAAAGCACACTTACGAGAGCTGCGCAATTCCGGATGAGCTGTTTGCTGCGATCAAAGAGATCGTTCCGCCGGCTGAGATGGAAGAGGCTGTATTCACAGACGAGAAGCAGAAACGTGAGGAGAACATCCGCCAGATCACAGAGCGTCTCGAAGAGGCATTTGCTGAAAACGAAGAGTGGCTTCCGCTTATCGGACAGGCTGTTTACCAGTATCAGAAGAAGACCGTAAGAAAGATGATCTTAAAAGACCACAAGCGCCCGGATGGCCGCCGCATCGACGAGATCCGTCCGTTAGCTGCTGAGATCGATATCCTTCCGCGCGTACATGGTTCCGGTATGTTCACCCGCGGACAGACCCAGATCTTAAACGCCTGCACACTTGCACCGCTTTCCGAGGCACAGCGTCTTGACGGTCTTGATGAGAATGAGACAACAAAGAGATATATGCACCACTACAACTTCCCGTCCTTCTCCGTAGGTGAGACAAAGCCGTCCAGAGGACCGGGACGCCGTGAAATCGGTCATGGCGCTCTTGCTGAGCGTGCCCTTGTACCGGTACTTCCGAGCGAGGAAGAGTTCCCGTACGCGATCCGTACTGTATCTGAGACAATGGAGTCCAACGGTTCCACATCCCAGGCCAGCATCTGTGCATCTACCCTGTCCCTTATGGCAGCAGGTGTTCCGATCAAGACTATGGTAGCCGGTATCTCCTGCGGTCTTGTAACAGGCGAGACAGACGACGATTACATCGTTCTTACCGATATCCAGGGTCTTGAGGACTTCTTCGGAGACATGGACTTCAAGGTAGGCGGTACTCACGAAGGTATCACTGCGATCCAGATGGATATCAAGATCCACGGTTTAACACGCCCGATCATCGAGGAGGCGATCAGACGCTGCCGTGAAGCAAGACTTTACATCATGGATAACATTATGGCTCCGGTTATCAGCGAGCCGAGAAAGACTCTGTCCAAGTACGCTCCGAAGATCACACAGATCACCATCGATCCGGCTAAGATTGGCGATGTAGTCGGCAAGCAGGGTAAAGTGATCAATAAGATCATCGAGGAGACAGGAGTTAAGATCGACATCACAGACGACGGTGCTGTAAATGTATGCGGTACTGATCAGGAGATGATCGACAAGGCGATCGCTACGATCAAGAACATCGTGACAGATGTTGAGCCGGGCATGATCTACACAGGTAAGGTTGTCCGCATCATGGAATTCGGCGCATTTGTTGAGCTTGCTCCGAATAAGGATGGTATGGTTCACATCTCCAAGCTTTCCGACAAGCGTGTCGCTAAGGTTGAGGATGTTGTCAACATCGGCGATGAGGTTACGGTAAGAGTCGTTGAGGTAGACCGCATGGGAAGGATCAACCTGACCATGAGACCGGAAGATATGACAGCAGACCTTGAGAAGTTAACACGTCCGGAAAGACGCGAGAGAAGCGACCGCCCAGAGAGACGCGATGACAGAAGAGGCGGACGCCGCGACGACAGACGCGAGCGTTCTGAGAAGAAGGAAGATAACGAGTAAGACATGTCAGAGTCCGGTTATGTGCCAGTTTTGGTTACTGCATGACTGAACGGTGCTGCTTACGATAAATACATGGGCCGCAGCCTGCAGCGTTTGCTTTGCAGCCTGCGGCTCATGTTGATTAAAAAAAGATCGGAGAGGAGAAAACTATGACATTTACATATCCTGCCGTATTTACAGAGAAAGAAGATGGAACCGGTTATCACGCATTCTTTCCGGATCTGGAGATGTGTGAGGCGGACGGTGCCGATTTAGAGGACGCTATCGAAAACGCCAGAGATGCAGCCCAGAACTGGATCAGCGTAGAGCTGGAAGAATTCGAGGGCGACCTGCCTTTCGCGACTCATGTAGACGATATTGAGCTTGCAGAGAATCAGGTTGCGAAGCAGATCATGGTAAAGATCAAGTTTTTACCGGACAGCGACTGATGGGATTTTTGCTTTCCAGCTTAAGTTTTCTTACGGTCAGCGCAGCAAGTGGGCAGATCTGCTGAACAGTTACGAATAAGAAACTCATATAAATGGGATCCCCGGAATAGGATTGTAACAAAATCCATGATGGGGATCTTATTTTATGTTCAGACGTTTGCCAAGGCGCGCGAGAAAGGTGCTTACGGTGCTGGGAGTCCTGATGGTGATCTTGGGCGGGATTGCGGCATTTACCGGATGTCAGTCCGGAAATTCTGAGGAGAAGCAGGGAGAAGACCTGGAATTTACAGTCACCGGGGAGGCGGATATCCCGGCGGCATTAAAGGAGCTGATCGACAAAAAGCGGGAAAAACCATTCAAGCTTACATACGCGGACGGGCTGGAAATGTATATCGTCATCGGCGAGGGTCCGCAGAAAGGCGGCGGCTACAGCGTGGCGGTGAAGGAACTCTATGAGACGGATAATTCCATCGTGATCCGCACGGAACTTACGGGACCGGAGGCTGGTGAGGCGAGGGGGACAGAGAACTCGTATCCGGTGCTGATCGTGAAGACAGAATATCGGGATAAGCCGGTGGTATTTCAGTAAAGCCTGACTGTCGTGTTTTGCTTACAAATGCGTTTCCTTATATTGTGTAATCAGAAATTACTTTATATAGGTAAGACAGACTCGATATTTTGCACTGATGTATTGAGTTAACGCTTTACTTTGATAATCATTTCTGCTAGAATACATGTAATCAGCCATAAATGTCCTGACGGCAGATGTGGAACGTGACCGATTGACCGAAATGATCTGATGTGAAGAAATTCGGACACACAATATGGGCAGAATACGTATGATAGACAGAGAAAATATGTCTTAAAAGATTACAACGGGATGGCAGAGGAGAGGAAAAACATGTTGTTGAAAGATATCTGGCTTGATGTAAAGGCGGTTCAGGAGAGAGATCCGGCGGCGAGAAGCGCGCTGGAGGTCCTGCTTTTATACCAGGGAGTCCATGCCCTGATCTGGCACCGGATCGCTCACTGGTTCTGGACCCACAATATGCGGTTCCTCGGCCGTCTGATCTCCCAGATCGCCAGATTTTTCACTCTGATCGAGATCCATCCGGGCGCGGTCCTGGGACGTGGGATCCTCATCGACCACGGCTGCGGCATCGTCATCGGCGAGACCACGGTGGTGGGGGATAACTGCACGATCTACCAGGGCGTGACGTTGGGCGGTGTCGGAACAAAGAAGGGAAAACGCCATCCGACCATCGGAAACAATGTCCTCATCGGAGCCGGAGCGAAGATCCTCGGCGCCTTCGAGGTGGGTGACAACTGCCAGATCGCAGCGAACGCGGTCCTTTTAAAGCCCCTGGAGGAGAACAGTACCGCAGCCGGAATCCCCGCGAGACAGGTCAAAAAGGACGGTGTGCCGGTGAAAGATCCGTCAAAGAAGATCAACACGGAACACATCTGCAAGATGCAGGAGACCATCGACGAGCTGGAGCGCCGGGTGAAAGAGCTGGAGAAGGAGCTGGAAAAGGCGAAGGAGGAGCTGTAGCAGAATAGATCTAAGCAGCAGTACAACCGGAGGACCTTTAAGCAGACCTGCGGATGTGCTGCATTGAGCGAAAAGAAGCCCAGGCTGCCAGACTGAAAGTAACAACGGGCGTAACTGTTCAGTAGGTCTGCGCACTTGCTGCGCTGACCGTAAGAAAACATAGGCTGGAGGGCAAAAATCCCATCAGCGAAGCTGATCTGGAATGGATTTTTGCGTGTAACTATGAAGGTACTGAATAGTTACCAACGGGCATAAAATAATAACTGCCATCATACAATTTCCTAAAGCATGGCTTTGGAAAGGTATGGTGGCGTTTTTATGATGGAACTTTTGAAGAAACATATCCACATGAACCGTCGCAGGGGGAACGTCACGTCCCAGATGACCCTGGATGACGATTTCAATGTGCCGGATTCTATGGATGATGTGGAAGAACTGATCATGGAGAACGGGGAGGTAAAAATTGAGTCGGTGAAGAACCCCGGCGAGAAGGCGGAGATCAGTGGAAAACTGGAATTCCGGATCCTGTACCGGCGGCCCGGCGGAGAACTCACAGCTCTTGCCGGCAGCATCCCGTTTACGGAGACCGTACATATGCCGGGGCTTGCGGAGAATGACTACGTGCAGGCGGGCTGGGAGCTGGATGACCTGAATGTGAGTCTCATCAACTCGAGAAAACTGAATGTCAAGGCGTTAGTGACCCTGGAACTCAAGGCGGACGAGATCCGGGACATGGAGACGGCGTCGGACGTGAAATTCGACGGTGAGGTGGAGGTATTGAAGAAGACGCTGACCGTGGCTGCCATCGCCGTTCGGCGGCGGGACACGTTCCGGGTGCGGGAAGTCCTTACGATCCCTGGAAACGACCCGGACGCGGAGACGCTTTTGTGGCAGGATATGCGGCTTCAGGATGTGGAGACAAAGCCCCTCGACGGGAAGATCCATATCAGCGGCGATCTTCTGGTATTTGCAGTCTACTCTGCGGGCGGCGGGCAGATGCCGGTGCAGTGTTTCGAGGAGACTGTGCCGTTTTCCGGGAATGTGGAGCTCACAGAATCAGCGGAGGACATGATCCCGTTTATCACGGTGAAGTTAGTGCACCGGGATATGGAACTGCAGCCGGATTCCGACGGCGAGATGCGGGAGATATCCGTGGACGCGGTCATGGAACTGGACATCAGGCTCTACGAGGAAGAGCAGGTGGAGCTTCTCGGGGACCTCTATGCCCTGGACCGGGAGGCGGTTCCGGAGACAGGGACGGTGTGCTTTGATACGCTGGCAGTGCGGAACCAGGTGAAGACGAAGATCCAGGAGAAGGTCCAGCTCACCGGAAGGCAGCGGATCCTGCAGGTATGCCACAGCGACGGGGACGTGAAGATCGATGAGGTCCAGATCAAGGAGGACGGAATCCACATGGACGGGGTCCTGGAGATCCGGCTTTTATACCTGACGGCGGATGACCAGGCACCTGTGGGGGCAGCGTCGGAAGTGCTGCCGTTCCATCTGATGGCAGCTGCGGATGGTCTGACGCAGGATGTGGTATATGAGATTGAACCGGGAATCTCCGGGCTTACAGCTGTCATGGCAGGCGGGGACGCCGTGGAGGTGAAGGCTCAGATCACGGCGGATGTGCTGGTGTTAAAGCCTGTCTGCGAGCAGACGGTCCTGAGCGTGGCGGAGGAACCTTTGGATACGGAGCGGCTCAAAAAAATGCCGGGGATCATCGGATATGTGGTGAAGCCGGGGGACAGTCTCTGGAAGATCGCCAGGATGTTCCACACAAGCGTAGAACGGATCATGGAGCTAAACCACCTGTCAGACAGCACGATCCGGCCGGGCGACAGGCTGATTTTAGTGAAAACGGTGCAGGGATAGAGCTGGTTCCGCGTGTGACTGTTGTCCGGTGCTGCTTTTTATTGAAAAAACAAGTGCAAAATGCGGCAATGTGTGATTTTCCCCGAATGTCTGGTTGCAATTCGGGGAAAATTTTATATAATGGTATGAGTGGGATTTTCTGCTCGCAGCAAAATGACATTGGTCAGGAGCGACAGAATGTTATGGAATATGCCAGAATCGGAAACAGAAGAATGCTCCTGTAACGTTCTGAAAACTGCGGCATAAAATAACAGTACCACAGAAAATCACATCTAAGGCATCCCGATGCTTTCATATAGATTCCGCGGGCTCAGGCTTTCGGAGAACGGTGATGGATTCCATGGTCCCATTGCCGTTTACATAACATGTAAAGTGTCAGAGAGCAGGGAATGTCGGGGCAGGATACAGGCGGGTGCCGGTATCGCCGTGAAATGGAGAAAACATGAACTATACATATCTTCTGGAATGTTCGGACGGGACACTCTACTGCGGCTGGACGAATGACCTGGAAAAAAGGGTGAAGGCGCACAATTCCGGGCGCGGGGCGAAGTACACGAAGTCCAGACGGCCGGTGCGGCTTGTGTGGTATGAGACTTTCGAGACGAAGGAAGAGGCGATGAGCCGGGAAGTGAAGGTAAAACAGCTTTCCCGGAATCAGAAGGATGAACTGGTGGCCCATGGGCCGGTTGAAAGGCCGATTTCCTGAAAAGCCCCGTAAGCGTGCGGCAGAGCATTGTTTATTGCGCTGGCCGCAGGAAAACATCACATATAAGGCAGAAATGCATCGATTTTTGAAATGGATTTTTGCTAGTATCTGTGAGAAAACCGAACAGATACGGAATACAGGGAGAAAATATTTATGATTTGTACTTTTAAAAAGAAACTGGCAAAGGTGCTCTGCGGCGTGCTCGTGTTTACCCAGCTGGGAACGATGCAGGCTTTCGCGAGACCCGACTGGCCATCCGACACGGGAATCGAGGCGGAGGCGGGAGCTGTCATGGACGTGGACACCGGAACGATGCTTTTCGGACAGAACAGCCATGTGGAATACTATCCGGCGAGTATCACAAAGATCCTCACAGCCCTCGTGGTCCTGGAACATGCGGACCTCACTGACACGGTCACTTACTCGGACAAGGCCATGAACTCCGTGGAGGTGGACAGCGGAAATAAGCTGAGTCTCGTGGCGGGAGACACTATGACCGTTGAGGACTGCCTGTACGCGCTGCTTCTTGCATCCGTCAACCAGGCGGCAAACGCCCTGGCGGAACACGTGGCAGGCAGTATTCCGGACTTTGTTGACATGATGAACGCGAAGATCTCGGAGCTTGGATGCACGGAGAGCCATTTCGCGAACCCATCGGGCCTCAACAACGATGACCAAGTGGTTACAGCGTTTGATATGACGAAGATCGCGGCTGCGGCCTACAGTAACCCGAAGCTTCTGGAGATCAGTTCCGCGAAGTCATGGAAGGTGGGACCGACGACGAACAACCCGGACGGGGCCAGTGTGCGGAATGAGCACCGTCTCGTGATCACGGAGGACACTTCCAGCGAGTATTACTGCCCGGAGGCGGTGGCAGGAAAGACCGGATATCTCTTAAAAGCAGGAAACACGCTTGTTACATACGGTGAGAAGGACGGAAGACGTGTTGTATCCGTCATCTTAAAGGGAAGTCCGAGACAGTATTTCATTGATGGAAAATCGTTGCTGCAGTTTGGCCTGAACCGGTTCCAGAATGTGGATATCGCGGAGAATGAGACGAGATATGTCACAGGAGAGGACCAGGTGGATGTAAACGGGACAAGCTATGCGCCGTCCGACCTGGCGATCCAGACAGGAAAAAAGATCACACTTCCGAAGGACGCCACATTCGCGGACGCGGAATTAAGTCTCGGCGCAGTTCCGGACGGAGCGCCGGAGGGAACGGTCGGAGTGCTCAACTACATTTACAATGAGAGAAAGATCGGCTCCGCGTACCTGATGACGAAGGCGGGGGCGGAAGCACTTGCGGCTGCTGAGGCAGCAGGAGGGGCCGAGACCACTGCAGCGGAAGAAACGTCCGAGGAGAGCACAGACGCTGCGGATCCGTCAGCAGATGACGAGAGCACTGAGGCTGAGACGGAGACCATGGGCGAGGCAGATGTGACCACGGCGGCAGGTGACGCGGACAACGCATCGAATCAGGCGGGCAGCAATGATGTGAAGACCGGATTCCCTGCGAAGATCCTCCTGATCGTGATCGGAATCCTCGCGGCAGCAGCCCTGATCGGCGGTGGTATCTGGTTCATGATCCAGAACAACAGGAAAGAGGCGGAAGCAGAAGCACTTCGCCGCGAAAAGAGAAGACAGCGTCTCGTTGCCGAAGGCGGTGACGCGGAGGCCGAGTTCAACAGACTGCTTGAAGAGAAGCGGAAGAGGGACGAGGAGAGACGGAAGAGATAGAAGAGAGAAAGCGGCTGGATCAATTGTGATCCGGCCGCTTTTCTGATATACTGGAAATGAAGTTGGTTTTACGCGGCAGCCACATATCCGTACATCATCATGTAATGGCAGAAGCTTCCGCCCATGACGAAGAGATGGAAGATCTCGTGGGAGCCGAAATTTTTATGCTTCGAGTTGAAGATCGGCAGTTTCAGCGCGTAGATCACACCGCCGATGGTATAGATGATGCCGCCGGCGAGAAGCCATGTGAAAGCGGCAGGTGTGAGAGCGGCAACGATCTGGCGGATCGCCATGATGCATACCCAGCCCATCGCGATGTAGATCACGGAGGAGAACCACTTCGGGCAGTTGATCCAGAGGGCATTGATGATGATGCCTACGATGGCGATGCCCCAGACAAGGGACAGCATCCGGTAGCCGGACTTATTTCCGAGGACGATCAGGCACACCGGTGTGTAGGTTCCGGCGATCAGGATGAAGATCATCATGTGGTCGATTTTCCGAAGGATCTTATTGACATGCTCAGAAATGTCGAAGGTGTGGTAGACCGTGCTCGCGGCGTAGAGCAGGATCATGCTGACGATGAAGACGCTCAGGGCCTTTAGGTGCATGGTTCCGGGGACGGATGCGGCCTTGATTAAAAGCGGCGTCGCGGCAACCATTGCGGTCAGCATTGCGATAAAGTGAGTCAGCGCGCTTCCGGGATCTTTTATTTTCAGTTCCATAATCATTCCTCCAATCATGCGGGATAGCCTGTGTTGAACAGGGAAAATATTGGAAATCAGAATGTGCGTGACTGTATGAAATGAATTAGTCCGATATGGATCTGCGATAATAGGTTGTGGCGGACAAATTTCAGATCATTGCAGCAAATGAACGCAGGGTCTGGTTTCAAAGTTAAAGTGGATATTTAAAATGCGACACGTAGTTTTAGAAACTACTTATCGCGTTTGAATATACTATACCACTTACGATAAAAATATGCAAGGGGAAATATTTTGATGTTAAAAGTATTATATGAGGACGACGAGATCCTGGTGGTCATAAAGCCTGCGGGCGTGGAATCCCAGGCTGCGAAGCGGTTCGCACCGGATATGGTCAGCGAGGTGAAAAAACACCTGGTTATCAACAAATCATGCACACCGGGGAAGGAACCTTATGTGGGAGTTATCCACAGACTGGACAAGCCTGTGTCCGGCGTGATGGTGTACGCGAAAACGAAACGGGCGGCAGCGGCTTTAAGTGAGCAGGTTCAGAGCCATAAGATGAAAAAAATCTACACAGCAGTTGTCCACGGAAGACCTGTGAATATGGTGGATAACTATGTGGATTATATGGTGAAAACACCGGACGGGAATTATTCACAGGTTGTGGATAAGGGGATAACCGGTGCGAAAAAGGCGGAGCTGTCCTATGAAGTCTTAAAGACGATCGACGGGGAAGCTGCCGGGATGCCGGGGAAGGAACTGAGTCTGGTGAGGGTTGCGCTGAAGACCGGACGCCATCACCAGATCCGTGTACAGATGGCGCATCATGGGACGCCGCTGTATGGGGATATGAAATATGGAGTGCCTGTGGGGACTGCCAAACTTGATAAGAAAGAGAATGCAGACCAGGGAACCATGAAGGCAGCAGGAAATAGAAATATGCCGGGTATCAGAACAGCAGGAAATATGGGAAGTGGAAGAGAGTCGATCGCACTCTGCGCTTCATCGCTGACTTTTTTTCATCCGGTGACGAAGAAAGAAATGACGTTTGAGATAGAACCGGTCGGAGGGGCATTTCAGTTGTTTCAAGTTTGATCCTGGTTGGGCTGTTTTCGGCTGCAGGTTGTGACATTGGCAACTGTGGAAATGAGAACAAGGGAGGCCTTGTTCTAGAAATACAGTAGTGCAAAAGAGTCATGCTTTATATGACTCTTTTTGTAATTTAACTAAATTACATATTGACAAAACCCAAAAGAAATACTATTATATAATTGTAATTTAGCTAAAGTACAAAGGAAGGAGCGAGATGAAACATTTAAGACTAGAAGAATTGGTTCAATTTGCTTTGGGAAAAAATGTGACACGCTTAAAAAATTCGGGAAATGCGATTTATACTCCGGAAGATTTTGAGAAGGATTTGCACAGTATAAATCAGAGCAAAGAAGCTTCGGAGTGCATTATAAGCATGATTAAATCAAAGGCGGCTCCGGTATCAAAAGAAACAGAAAATTTGTGTATCACGTCTAATTTCTTAAAATGTTCATTTGATTCAGACACCCTGGATCCGTGGTACTTTTGCTACCAGTTTAATGAAGGACGAGAGATTGAAGAACAGGTTGTAAGGTATTATCAAGGTAATACCTTGAGTGTAAAAAAACTTACAATTCAGAGTATCGGGGGATTGACCATGCCGCTTCTGGGAATTGAGCAACAACACATTGTTGGAGAACTTTATCGAAAAGCAATTATTCAACGGGATTTAATTATACAGCAGGCAGAAAATGTAATGGATATGACGTTAGCAATGATTAGAAAATATGAGGAGAATTAAAGTATGACAACAAGTAAGGATTTACTGCAGGTTTTATGGAACGGTGCGGATGTGCTTCGCGGAAAAATGGATGCAAATGAATATAAAACATATCTTTTAGGATTGGTATTTTACAAGTATCTGTCAGATTCCTACCTGTCGAAAGCGTATGATCTGTTAATGGATGAAGTGCCGGAAAAACTGGAAGAGGCGCAGAGGGCATATGAAGAAGCATTTTCCAGTGATGATGCAGGAGATTTACTGGCGGAGTTGAAGGAATCGTTGCATTATACATTGGAACCGACAATGACGTTTACCCATATTTTAAGTGATGTAAAGAATAATTGTTTCAAGAGAGAAAAATTACAGACCGCTTTTAACCGCGTACAGGAGTCTGATCCGCTGTTTGAGGGATTATTTGCAGATGTAGATTTGTATTCTAACCGCCTTGGAACTGGAGATCAGAAACAGAGTGCAACGATAGCAGACTTGCTTCGTGTTCTGGAGGGCGCAGATCTGATCCATACGGAAGGAGATGTTCTTGGAAATGCATATGAATATCTGATCGGTCAGTTTGCTTCTGAAACAGGAAAGAAGGCGGGGGAATTTTACACTCCACATGGACCGGCGCAAATTCTTTGTCGTATTGCTATGATGGGACAGGAAGAGAAAAAAGGCCTGCAGGTATATGACCCATGTATGGGATCCGCCTCTTTAATGTTAAGTTGCAGAAACTACTCAAAGGAACCGGATTATATAAAGTATTACGGTCAGGAATTAATGCCATCTACGTATAATCTGGCTAGAATGAATATGTTTCTTCATGGAGTACATCCGGAAAATCAGCATTTGAGAAATGGAGACACACTGGATGCAGACTGGCCGACAGATGAAGAAACAGAATTTGATGTGGTAACCATGAATCCGCCGTATTCTGCAAATTGGTCTGCAGCGGAGGGATTTAAACAGGATGAACGTTTTATGGATTATGGCGGTAATCTGGCACCGAAGTCAAAAGCAGATTATGCGTTCTTACTGCATGGATTTTATCATTTAAAACAGAGCGGAACGATGGCAATCGTACTGCCGCATGGGGTATTGTTCAGGGGCGGAGCAGAAGGCAGAATTCGTGAAATTTTATTAAAGAACGGATCCATTTATGCAGTTATTGGTCTACCGTCCAATATGTTTTATAATACATCTATTCCGACCTGTATTATTGTGTTAAAAAAGCACAGGGATGGACGGGATGTGCTTTTCATTGATGCTTCGAATCTTTTTGTAAAAGAAAAGAAACAGAATGTTATGACAGAAGAACACATTGGACATGTACTGGAGCTGTATAAAAATCGTAAACCGGTAGAAAAAGAAGCGTATCTGGCTTCTTATGAGGATATTGAAAAGAATGACTTTAATTTGAATATTCCGCGCTATGTAGATACAACAGAAGAAGAGCCGGAAATCAGTTTAAAAGATCTAACCGTAAAGATCCAGGATACAGATAGAGCAATTAAAGATGGAAACAAAGAATTACTGGAAATGATGAAAAACCTGACTTTTAAAACTTCGGAAACCAAGGAAGACGTTGAAGCATTTATTCGTGTGTTTGAGGAGATGTAGACATGGGAAATACACCAAATATCCGGTTTAAGGGATATACAGACGATTGGGAACAACGCAAGCTGGGGGCGGTTGTCGAAGATTATGTCAAAAAAACGACGGTCGAAGATCAATATCCTGTTTTAACTTCATCTCAGCAAAAAGGAATCGTATTACAAGACGATTATTTTTCAGGAGATCGAGTAAGTCAAAACGGAAACGTAGGATATTTTATAATTCCGCGGGGATATTTTGCTTTTCGAAGTAGAAGTGATAATGATGTATTTGTATTTAACCGTAATGATGTTGCGGATATGGGGATAATAAGCTATTTTTACCCAGTATTTAAACCAAAGGGGGTAGATTCAGATTTCCTGCTACGCAGATTAAATTATGGTTTGGAAGATCAAATTAAAATAAATTCTGAGGGAACTGGACAGCATGTTTTGTCATTGAAAAAGTTTAAAAATATGGTTGGATTATTTCCATCATATGAAGAGCAGAAAAAAGTTGGCTCTTATTTTTCGAAAATAGACAACCTCATCAGCCGTCATCAGCAAGAGTATGATAATATGGCAGCATTAAAGAAGTATATGCTGCAAAAAATGTTTCCAGCGAACGGGGAAAAGGTTCCAGAAATTCGATTTGAAGGATTTACTGATCTTTGGGAACAGCGTAAGTTGGATGATTGGGGAACTTTTTATTATGGGAGAAGCTGCCCAAAGTGGTCAGTAACAGAAGATGCAACCATTCCGTGTATAAGGTATGGGGAACTTTATACAAAATTTGGAGCAAAAATAGATAAAGTTTATTCATACACAAATATGCCACCTGATAACCTTAGATTTAGTAAAGGTACAGAAGTATTGATTCCACGAGTAGGTGAGGATCCGATGGACTATAATCACTGTACATGGCTTTCTATGCCGAATGTAGCGATTGGTGAAATGATTTCAGTCTTTAATACCGACAACAATCCATTGTTCACGGCCACGATGTTTAATGCTACTTTGCGGAATGAATTTGCGATGAGGGTTGAGGGTGGAAGTGTAACTAATCTTTATTTTGAAAAATTGAAAAATATAGAAGTTTCGTTCCCGTCCAAAGATGAGCAAGTAAAGATAGCGACATATTTTGAAAATCTCGACCACATCATCACCCTTCATCAGCGTAAGCGTGATGAACTCTTAGAACTTAAAAAGTACATGCTGCAAAACATGTTTCCAAAGAAAGAAGGTTGAGTATGCCGGAATTAGAATCCATTATTGAGCGTAGGTTGATTGATCAACTCTGCCGGGAAGAATCCCAATGGACGTATCGCCCGGACATTAAGACGGAGGATCAGCTTTGGGAGAATTTTAAGTATATCCTGGAACAGAACAATAAAGCTAAGCTGGATAATACACCGCTTAGTGAGTCGGAATTTGCCAAGATTAAGAATGACGTTTCCCATGCATCATTTTACGATGCAGGGAAATGGCTGGTTGGAGAAAATGGACAGGTCTATATACATATTCAGAGAGGGAACGAATCTATCCACCTGCAGGTGATGAACAATGAGCATATTGCGGGCGGAACCAGTGTTTATGAGGTGATTAACCAGTATCAGGTCTTCTCGTCAGAAGGGCAGGTTGACAGCCGAAATCGTAGATTTGATGTGACACTTCTTATAAATGGAATTCCAATGATCCATATTGAGTTGAAAAATAAAGAGCATTCTTATATGGATGGATATCGTCAGATCAAAAAATATATAGCGGAAGGAAAGTTCCGTGGTTTATTTTCTAATGTACAGATGTTTGTTGTCAGCAATGCAGTAGATACAAAATATTTCGCTGCGGCAAGAGACATAGAGCTGAATAAGAAATTCATCACAGGTTGGATCGATAAAGAGAATCAGCCAGTTTGTGATTACATTGAATTTTGCAAAGCTGTTTTACGGATTCCGCAGGCGCATGAGATGGTAACAAAATATACGATTCTGGATAATGAGAAAAAGAAACTTCTGATTTTACGACCGTATCAGATTCATGCGATCTGCGCTATGCGTGAGGCATCGAAGCAGGGAAAGTCGGGCTATATTTGGCATACGACGGGGTCTGGAAAGACGATGACTTCCTATAAGGCCACCAGAAATCTATTAATGGATATTCCATCCATTGAAAAGACAATTTTTTTGATTGACCGAAAAGATCTGGACACCCAGACAACCATGGAATTCCAGTCTTATGCTGTTCAGGATACCATTGACGTAGATGATACGGAGCATGTTGGAAAGTTGATTGAGCGTTTAACGGACGGTAAGCGCCATATGATTGTAACAACCAGACAGAAACTGCAGATTATGATCGACCGCCGGTTGAAAGAAGATGACAAGAACTATCAGAAAATCCGGAATCTGCGGGTTGCCTTTGTTGTGGACGAATGTCACCGCGCAGTCACTCCGGAAACGAAGCGTTTGATTGAGCGCTTTTTCAGCCATTCTTTATGGTATGGATTTACCGGAACACCTATATTCGATGAGAATAAATATGAATTGAAGGGAGATCTGCCTCAGACAACAGAGGAAATGTATGGAGAGTGTCTGCATAGTTATACCATTAAAGAGGCGATCCATGACTCCGCAGTGCTTGGTTTTATGGTAGAAACAATGGGGGCGAAAAGTGAAGTAGATCCGGCTGCATATGAATCAGAAACACACATGAGAAAAGTGCTGGATGTTATTTTGAATCGTTCCGAGGTTAAATTTGGACTGCAGAATGGCAAGGGAAAAACTTATGAAGCGTTTCTCACGGTAGATTCGATTGAGAGAGCGCAGAAATATTATAAAATGATTTGTGATATCAAAGCAGGAAAGGATGAACTTAAGATTTCTGATGAAATTACAAAGGCTTATCCGGATTTTCCAAAAGTTGCGATCACGTATTCGATATCAGAAAATGATGAGAAATCCCACGTAAACCAGGTGGAAATGGAACAGTCTCTGGATGATTATTATCGGATGTTTGGGACAAGTTATAAACTGCAGATGATCCAGGCATATAATAAAAACTTGAATGAGCGATTAGCCAGAAAAGAAAAACGATATTTAAATCGGGATCAGCAGTTGGACCTTGTAATTGTGGTGGATCGTCTCCTGACTGGCTTTGATGCTCCATGCTTATCTACTCTGTTCATTGATCGTCCGCCTATGAAATATCAGAATCTTATCCAGGCATTCTCAAGGACCAATCGGTTACTGGATGACAAGAAAATGTATGGTCAGGTTGTTACGTTCCAGGAGCCGGAAGCATTTAAAAACGCAATCAATGCAGCGCTGACACTTTATTCCAAAGGTGGATATAGCACTGCTGTATCTGAAGACTGGGATAAAGTAAAGCAGGAGTTTTCAATATCTGTGCAGGCGATTCACGCGCTGGCAAAGACACCGAAAGACATTGCTGCGTTATCCAGAAAACAGAAAAGATCATTTATTCATATGTTCCGGTCTTTAGATCATGACTTTGCACATTTAAAGGCATTTTCAAACTACGAAGAATCCATATTAAAGGAGTATGATTTTTCGGAACAGGAATATGAAAACTATGCAGCTATGTATAAGAATGTGATGGAAGAGTTTCGAAATGAAAAAGATACTCCAGATGGAGAAGAGCCAGTTATGGATGATTATGATCTGATTGCTTATCATAAGCTGCAGGTGGATTTTGAGTATATTCTTGAATTATTGCAGGGTTTTATTGAGTCATTGGATCCTAAACAGGATAATTACAAAGAATCGAATTTCAAGGAAGATTTGAAAACTATTCGGGAATTGATCGAGGAGTTCGCTAAGACAAATCAAAAGCTCAGCGATCTGCTAGGTACGATCGTAGATGAAATTGAAGCTGATAAGAGCAAATATATTGGTCAGGATATTTCTATGATTGTTAATCAGATGAGGCAGGAAGCTATTGAACGTGAAGTGGAAACTTTTTCCAGAAAATGGTTTTTAGATCCAGAAGAAGTAAAATATGAGGTATTCAATTTCCGGGACGGTGAATTGGCAAATGAAACAAATATGAAAGAAAAGGCAGACTATGCAGCATATAAGAGCCAAACAGAAGCACCTATGTCAAAATTTAAATTCCGAAAGAGCCTGATAGAAGAGTTTAAAAATGAGCTGATGAATAATGTACAGCCCTTATTGAATTAGGTGAAGATCTTTGGATTCAAAGGTCGAGGCTTGTAAATGATCATGTCCTGCTAAGAACCATGGAAAAAACAGATTATGGAATCGTCCCGATGCGCGCATATCGCGGGAATTTCCGCCCATACTATGAGCAGTACAAAGGAAGTACAAATCAGAAAACGGGTGATTCCATGGTAAGTCCTGAGAAAAAACTGAAGAAATTTCTACTGATTCTGGGAATCACGGGTGCGGTATACGGAGCGTTCCGTTATTTGTTACCCCTCGTGATTCCCTTTTTATGTGCATATGGGACGGCTCTGTTTCTGCGCCCGTCGGTCCGGTTCCTCTCGAACCGCATTGCGGTGCCGTTTCGGGGGGAGATGCACCATCTGCCGGTGTCGCTTGTCGGCGGGATCGAACTTCTGGTGATGTCATGCCTTGTTTTCGGACTCCTCTACGCGGGCGGCAGCATGGCGGTGAGCCAGACGGGGCTTTTTATCCGGAGATTTCCGGACTGGCTTTCCGCCCTTGATCTGCGGCTTACGGATACCTGCCGCCTCCTGGAGCAGAAGATGGGGCTCAAGGCGGACGCGCTGGTGGAGCTTGCGGGGAGAGCAGTGGAAGAGGTCCGGCAGATGTTTAAGAACTCCACGATGCCAGTGCTCATGGACCGCTCCGTGTCTGCGCTCCGCGTGGCAGTCGCCGGGATCGTCCTTTTCTTTATCTATTTTGTCGCAGTACTCCTGACACTGCAGGAGATGGATGACATCAGGGAAAAGCGGAGCAGGTCCGCATTCCGGCGGGAATTTCTCGTAGTGGGAGAGCGGATCGCATCCGTGGTGAGCGCGTGGCTGAAGACCCAGGCGTTTATTCTGTTCCTAACAAGTGCCGTGTGTATCTTCGGACTGGCAGTGATCGGAAATCCCTATTCGTTTTTGTTTGGCTGCGGGATCGGGATCCTGGACGCACTGCCGGTATTGGGGGCCGGGACTGTGCTGATTCCGTGGGGAGTCGCGCTGCTGTTTCAGAAGGCGTGGAAAAAGGCTGCGGTGATCTTCGGCATCTATGTGGTCTGCTACTTTCTGCGTCAGATCTCAGAGGCGAGACTGATGGGGAAGCAGGTGGGGCTTTCGCCGCTGGGATCGCTGGTATCCATGTATGTGGGACTTAAATTGTTTGGATTGTCGGGGCTGATCCTGGGACCGGTGGGAGTGTTGCTGATCGGGGATCTGGTGCGGATGTATGAGGAACAGGGGAGCTGAAAAGACAGATTGTCTTGTGAAAAACACTATGATACAATGGGAACAGCAATCAGTTTACCCGTAAAAGAGGAGAACATCTATGACAGAAGATAACTTCACAACAAGAAAAGCATCCCCAGCTGATCTCCCACGGATCCACGGGATCTACGCCGCTGCCCGCCAGTTCATGCGTGACCATGGGAACTTCAGCCAGTGGGACGGCGAGGACGCCCCGGAGCATCTGCTCCCGGGGGACATCGAGGCAGGAAATTTATATGTTCTGGAAGAAAACGGCGTGATCCATGCCGCCTTCGCCTTCATCATCGGCGCTGACCCATGCTACGCTGTGATCGAGCAGGGCGCCTGGAAGGCAGACACCCCGTACGCTGCCGTCCACCGCGTCGCAAGCGACAGTACGGTCCACAACATCCTGGGCCGGATCATGGACTTCGCCAAGTCGAAGATATCCCACATCCGGATCGACACCCACGAAAACAACAAGGTCATGCAGAGAGCGCTTGAAAAACAGGGATTTGAGAGATGCGGAATTATCTATGTCCCGGACGGAACGCCGCGGATCGCGTTTGAGTGGGGCAGGTAATCATGATGCAGATGAAAGACACCGAATAGACCATTTGGTTTTTGAGGTGTCTTTTTTGTACAAACAATTGTTAACTATATAAATATAACAGGTTGACAATTCGAAAATTCTATGTTATGCTCCTACAAGTCCATCTTTGCAATACCCCCCGGGTTCTGAAGACAGCAGCCGCTGTTTCAGAAGGTATGGAAAGAACGGAAGAGTGATGCGCATGTACAGGAAAAGGGAAATGCTCCAGATTTCTTGAGCAACCAGAAAATTCAGGAGGAAATAATTTTGAAACATATGAAAACGAAAGACCTTGTGCTGTGCGCAATGTTTGTGGCATTGATCGCGGTAGGGGCATTTATCAAAGTTCCTGTTCCGGTGGTTCCGTTTACACTTCAGTTTTTATTTACGATGCTGGCGGGGCTGCTGCTGGGTCCTGTGAACGGGGCGCTGGCGGTCGTGGTCTATATTGTTCTGGGACTTGTGGGACTTCCGATCTTCACCCAGGGCGGCGGACCGGGCTATATTTTTCAGCCGAGCTTTGGTTACATCATCGGATTCGCTGTGGCAGCCTACGTGACAGGACGGATCGCGAATGAAAAGAGCCATCCTGGTTACAGACGCCTGCTGGCGGCAAATTTCATCGGACTCTTTATCGTGTACGCATTTGGAATGGTTTACTATTATGCGATCAGCAATTTCGTCATAAATACGCCGATCGGTCTCTGGCCATTATTTTTATACTGCTTTTTACTGGCGGTTCCGGGAGATATAGCGCTGTGCATTCTGGCGGCAGTCATCGGGAAACGGATGATCCCGATGATTAAAGAGGGGAGACTGGGATAGGAAATGAGCAGAAATATTTTTATCACAGGAACGGGAACGGATGTCGGAAAAACGTATGTGACAGGATTGATCGTGAAAAAACTGAGAGAGAGCGGTGCGGACGCGGCTTACTATAAGGCTGCCATGAGCGGCAACGAGAGACGGCCGGATGGCAGCCTGATCCCGGGGGACGCGCTCCAGGTAAAAAACATGTCCGGAATCCGCCAGTCCCTTGAGGAAATGTGTCCATATGTCTACGAGACAGCTGTCTCCCCGCACCTGGCATCACGGATCGAAGGAAATCCGGTCCAGATGGAGACTGTGTTGGCGGGATTTCAGAAGGTCTGTGAGGAGTACGAGTACGTGACGATGGAGGGAAGCGGTGGAATCCTCTGTCCGCTCTGCTTTGATGAGACGGATATCCGCCTGCCGGAGGTAGTCAAAGCCTGCGGCCTTGGGTGTCTGATGATCGCGGACGCGGGACTCGGCACGATCAACGGTGTGGCGCTGACCGCGTACTACCTCAAAGAGCAGGGAATCCCGTTGAAGGGGATCATTTTCAATCACTATAAGCAGGGAGATGTGCTCCATGAGGACAACCGGAAAATGTGCGAGTATTATACAGGAGTTCCTGTGGTTGCCTGTGTGGCGGACGGTGACACGGAACTTTCCATGGACGCGGAGGATTTGAAAGCGCTGTATGAGACTGCGGAAAAATGACCGTGAATATGCCGAGGTTATATAGGAAGCGATAAGTGCTGACGTACTCCCGGGAATCCCACCCGCAGCAGCGGGGCAGGAAAGGGACCGGGGAGTCCATGTTAAGATGAAGGAGAAGAAAACGATGATCTGGTATCCATATGAACAGTTAAAAACAATGAAGGCGCCCTACGAGATCGTGGACGCGAACGGGGTATATCTCTATACGAAAGATCAGAAGATGATCGATTCGGTCTCATCCTGGTGGAGCGTGATCCACGGATATAAGCACCCGGTGATCAACCAGGCGATCATCTCCCAGGTGGAGAAGTTTTCCCATGTCATGCTGGGCGGGCTGACCCACGAACCGGCGAGAAAGCTGTCAGAGAAACTGGCGTCCTGGCTGCCGGGGGATCTGGATTACTGCTTCTTTTCCGATTCCGGCAGTGTGGCGGTGGAAGTGGCGTTAAAAATGGCGCTGCAGTATTATATGAACCGGGGAGATGAGAAGCGGACCATGATCCTGGCCCTGGAGCATGCCTACCACGGCGACACCTTTAAGACGATGGAAGCGGGAGACGATGAGGATTACCATTTCGTGCTGAAAGCTTACGGGGCAAGCCCGTATGTGGTGCATATTCCGACGGAGATCACGGCCCTGGAAGAGGCCTTTGAAAAGTATCATGACAGACTGAACTGTGTGCTGGTGGAACCGCTTTTACAGGGGGCGGGCGGCATGCGGATGTATGACGTTTCCTTCTTAAAGAAGGCGAGAGAGCTTTGTGACCAGTACGGTGTTCTTCTGGTCTTCGATGAGGTGGCGACTGGATTTGGCCGGACCGGCAATCGTTTCGTGGCGGATCTGGTCCTCCCGGATATTCTGGTTCTCGGAAAGGCACTGACAGGCGGATATATCGGTCATGCTGCCACCGTGGCAAACCGGAAAGTATTTGAAGGCTTCTACGATGATGTTCCGGAACATGCCCTGATGCATGGACCGACATTCATGGGAAATGCGCTGGCGTGCAGCGCGGCCCTGGCATCGATCGAACTGTTCGAGACCCAGAACTACATGGAAAAGATCAAAAGGATCGAAGCTGTGACCCGCCGCGAGATGAAGGGCTTCACAGACCCCAGGATCCGCGAAGTCCGGATCATGGGTGGCTGCGTCTGCGTCGAAGTCTACGATCCGGCCGTATTAAAAGGATATCAGGAGTATGCCTGCAAGAGAGGTGTGTTCAGCCGTCCGTTCTTAAACTACATCTACGCAATGGTGCCGTATGTGATCCAGGAGAACGAGCTGGTGCAGGTGCTTCAGTGTATGAAGGATTGGTTTGCGAGATAGGAATGCGGACAGTAAATACAGTACAGAACAAACATTCGGTTTGTTCTGTACTTTTTTTAGTTTGAATGCTATACTGGACAGGTAATATACTAAGAATGAAACGATTCCGTACATTCATAGCCTGGGGCGGAGAGACATTCCAGATCGGCTTCGCCGTTGGGATCTTTGCACTGCTTCTAATAATATCATGGATAGGTCAGGAGAAATCATATGGATCATTTTGAATTAGTATCAGAATACCAGCCCACCGGAGATCAGCCGCAGGCGATCGAGCAGCTGGTAAAGGGATTTAAAGAGGGGAATCAGTTTGAGACGCTGCTGGGCGTAACCGGATCCGGTAAGACGTTTACGATGGCGAATGTGATCCAGCAGCTCAATAAGCCGACGCTGGTGATCGCCCACAATAAGACACTGGCGGCGCAGCTTTATTCGGAGATGAAAGAGTTTTTCCCGAACAATGCGGTGGAGTACTTTGTCTCCTATTATGATTACTATCAGCCGGAGGCGTATGTGCCGTCTACGGATACCTATATTGAGAAGGATTCCGCGATCAACGATGAGATCGATAAGCTGCGCCACTCTGCGACGGCGGCACTGTCGGAGCGGAATGATGTGATCATCGTGGCCTCCGTGTCCTGTATTTACGGCTTAGGAAGCCCGATCGATTATAAGAACATGGTGATCTCCCTGCGCCCGGGAATGGAGAAGGACAGGGATGAGGTGATCCATAAGCTGATCGATATCCAGTATACGAGAAATGAGATGGATTTCAAGCGCGGAAGCTTCCGGGTAAGAGGTGATGTGCTGGAAGTATTTCCGGCTTATTCTGGAAGCGAGGCGTACCGGATCGAGTTCTTCGGGGACGAGGTGGACAGGATCATGGAGATCGAGGCGCTGACCGGAGAGGTGAAAGCGCAGCTGGAACATGTGGCGATCTTCCCGGCGTCCCACTATGTTGTACCGAAAGAAAAGATGATGCGGGCAACGGAAAATATCCTTGCGGAAATGAAAGAACAGGTAACCTTTTTTAAGAGTGAGGACAAGCTTCTGGAGGCACAGAGAATCGCGGAACGGACAAATTTTGATGTGGAGATGATGAGAGAGACAGGCTTCTGTTCGGGAATCGAGAACTATTCCCGTCATCTTGTGGGATCTGCACCGGGACAGCCGCCGTGTACGCTGCTCGACTATTTCCCTGATGATTTCCTGATCATCGTGGACGAGTCCCATATCACGCTTCCGCAGGTCCGCGGCATGTATTTCGGTGACCGGTCGAGAAAGAAGACACTGGTGGATTATGGATTCCGCCTGCCGTCTGCCCTGGATAACCGCCCATTGAATTTTGAGGAGTTTGAGACCCATATCAATCAGATGATGTTCGTGTCCGCAACCCCGTCCACTTACGAGGCGGACCATGAACTTCTCCGCGCGGAGCAGATCATCCGCCCGACAGGACTTCTTGATCCGGAGATCTCCGTGCGACCAGTGGAGGGACAGATCGATGATCTTGTGGGCGAGATCAATAAAGAAGTAGAAAAACACAACAAGGTCCTGATTACAACGCTTACAAAGCGTATGGCGGAAGATCTTACGGATTATATCAGGGAAGCCGGGATCCGTGTAAAATATCTGCACTCGGATATCGATACATTGGAGCGCGCGGAGATCATCCGCGATATGCGTCTGGATGTCTTTGATGTTCTTGTGGGAATCAACCTCCTCAGAGAGGGACTCGATATCCCGGAGATCACACTTGTGGCGATCCTGGATGCGGATAAGGAAGGATTCCTCCGTTCGGAGACATCCTTGATCCAGACGATCGGACGTGCCGCGCGAAACGCCGAAGGCCATGTGATCATGTATGCGGATTCCATTACCGATTCCATGCGGGCCGCCATCGACGAGACGAACCGCCGACGTGAGATCCAGCAGAAGTACAATGAGGAGCACGGAATCACTCCGCAGACCATAAAGAAAGCGGTCCGTGATCTGATCGCAATCTCCAAGGCTGCCAGTGCCGGCGAAGAAGAGTTCAGGAAAGATCCAGAATCCATGGACGCAAGGGAACTGGAGAAGCTTGCAAAGGAACTCACAAAGAAGATGCGCCAGGCGGCAGCAGAACTGAATTTCGAAGAGGCCGCAAAGCTGCGTGACCGGATGAAGGAAGTGAAGCAGATGCTGCTGGAACTGGAGAAAAATTAAGATGATTGGTAACTACTGCCCGCACCGGGCGGACGAATGTGCCAGGATACACTTATTGACAATTATTCTCAACAAGAATACAATATTTCCAGATGACAGAGTCGGCTCTGTCAATTATGATAATGAAGGATGGACACAGGATGAAACTATATGAAGGAAATATTGGCGCGACGTATATGGTCGAGTCAGTCCATGTGGATGAGGCAATTAACCGGCGTTTAGAGGCGCTGGGGGTAAATGAGAATACGCCTCTTCTTGTGATGAATAAGAAAAACAGCGGAACCATGATCATCAAAGTCCGTGGAACCCGCCTTGCACTGGGAAAAAGAATTACCGGTGGAATTGAGGTAAAAGAGGAGGCGGCATCATGAGCACAGGAGAGAGAACGATCACGGTCTGTTTTGTAGGAAATCCGAACTGTGGAAAGACTACGCTGTTCAATGCATTTACGGGAGCAAAATTAAAGGTCGCAAACTGGCCCGGCGTTACGGTCGAGCGAATGGAAGGAGAGACGAGCTATAAAGGGCGGAAGATCCGTGTGATCGATACGCCGGGAATCTACAGTCTTACTTCATATACAATGGAGGAACTCGTCACAAGAAGGTGCATTGAAGAAGATGGCGTGGACGTAATTGTCAACGTTGTAGATGCATCATCTCTGGAGAGGAACCTTTATCTGACGATGCAGCTTTTAGAATTAAAGAAACCAGTCATTCTGGCTCTCAATATGATGGATATCATCGAAGAGCGTGGAATGGAGATTGACCTTCACAGACTTCCTGAGATGCTTGGCGGGATCCCTGTGGTTCCAGTCTCCGCGAGAAAGCGCACAGGACTTGACGTGCTGATGCACGCTGTGGTACATCATTATGAGGAAGGTCCCCAGGGCGTGATCGTCCGCTATGACAGGGAGATCGAGGATCGGATCCAGCGGGTAGAAGACCTTCTGCGGGAGAAGTATCCGGATCTCACAAATCTGCGCTGGCATGCGATCAAGATGCTCGAATATGACAAGGAAGTCCTGAAGGACCATCCGGTCGAACTGAAACAGATCGTGCCGAGAAGCTTCGAAAAAGAGATTATCAATGAAAAATACGATTACGTGGAATCGGTAATCAAGGAATGTCTGTTTAATAAAGAAGAAAAATCACATATGACAGATCAGGTGGATAAGATCCTGACTCATCCGATCCTGGGAATTCCAGCGTTCTTTGGAATTATGGCATTAGTCTTTTTCCTGACATTCACAGTCGGGGATTTTCTGAAAGGATACTTTGAACAGGGACTGGAACTGCTGTCGCTCGGTGTTTTGTCCGGGCTTCATTCAGCGGGAGCTTCCGACTGGGTGATCTCCCTGGTCGTTGATGGTGCGTTGGCGGGAGTTGGAGGAATCCTGACATTTCTTCCAAACATCTTTATCCTTTTCCTTGCGCTTGCGTTCCTGGAGGACAGCGGATACATGGCAAGAGTCGCCTATGTCATGAATGAGACTATGGGGATGGTCGGACTTTCCGGCCGTGCGTTTCTGCCGATGCTGCTGGGATTTGGATGCACAGTTCCCGCGGTCATGGCGACCAGGGCGTTGGAGAATCAGAGAGACCGCTTGAAGACGATCCTTATCACGCCGTTTATGTCCTGCTCAGCGAGACTTACGATCTATGTTTTGCTGGCGGATATGTTCTTCCCGAAATCGGCAATGTTAGTGGCATATTCCCTTTATCTGGTGGGGGTTGCCATGGCGATCCTCATCGCGCTTATCGTACATAGAATGACAGACAATAAAACAGAGAATGCGCTCCTGATCGAACTTCCGGAATATAAGATTCCGAATCTCAGAACTGTGGCGATCTATGTCTGGGAAAAAATTAAAGATTACCTGACAAAGGCGGGGACAACGATCTTCCTGGCATCGATCATCCTGTGGTTTGTCATGAATGTGGGACCGGCGGGATTTATTTCTGATGTGGCGGACAGCTTTGCGGCAAAATTCGGACAGATCCTTGTGCCGGTACTAAAGCCGGTTGGTCTTGGAAGCTGGCAGATCGCGGTAGCATTGATCTCCGGAATCTCCGCAAAGGAGGTCGTTGTCTCGAGTATGTCTGTTCTTTATGGGATCGGCAATATCAATTCGGCAGCGGGAATGGCGGAACTCTCAGGAATCCTTGGGGGAACAGGATTTACGTCAGTGAATGCTTATGCGCTCATGGTATTCTGCCTTCTCTATACACCGTGTATTGCGACGATCGCGACGATCAAGAGAGAAACACAGTCCTGGAGATGGACACTGGGGATGGTCATGTTCCAGCTTGTGCTTGCCTGGTCGGCGGCATTTCTTGTATTCCAGATCGGAAGCCGCCTGTTCTGATCAAAAAATTGAAAACTATAACTGCTGCCACGCGGGCAGAAGATCTACAATAGTGGGTTTTGCGGCAAATGTGTTATATAGCAGTTATACAAAGATAAAAGGGGTTAAAAGGGGTAATAAATGAACGAAAAAACACTGCTGGAAGCTGTGGTGCTGGCGGGGGAACTCATGCTTGTCAGCGGAGCGGAGATCTACAGGGTGGAAGACACCATGAATCACATGCTGAAACGATCGGAGTACGAACAGACGGAAACGATCGTATATGGAACGGGAATCTTCGTCACGCTGAGCGATCCAAATAAGGAACCACTGACCCGTGTCAAGCGTGTTGCGGCCAGATGCACCAGTATCAACCGGATCTGCCTGGTAAACGATGTATCTCGCCATTTCTGTGAGGGAAAGATCACGGTGGAGGAGGCGTTAAGGCAGCTGCAGGAGATCCAGGCACCAACGACGATCCAGTATGACTGGCTGACCCAGGGACTGGGATATGTTGGTGTTTCGGCGTTCTTTGCGCCTATGTTCGGCGGCTCCCTGGGAGACTTTCTGGCGGCAACGGTAGTCGGTGTCTGTCTTGCGATAGCGGCATGGATTGGAAAAGCCTTGAAATTCAACGATTTCTGCTTTAACGCGTTTGGAGCGTTTGTGCTTGCGTTTTCAGCCATGACGATCTGCCACTCTTATCCGGGACTGAATTCAGATACGATTATCGTCAGCGCTGTCATGCCGCTTGTCCCGGGCGTAACGTTTACAACGGCGATCCGTGATACCTTAAACGGGGACTACGCAGCCGGCTCCGCCAGAATTCTGGAAGCGATCGTTGTGGGACTTGCAGTTGCGTTTGGAGTTGGTGCGGGACTTCTTGTAGCCCGCAGCATGGAAGGAGGACTCTTATGATCATACAGGTATTCAGCGCGTTCTGGGCGGTCGCGATGTTCTCCATTCTGACGGAGACTCCGAAAAAGTTCCTTCCGTACGCGGCTTTTTCCGGCGGATTTGCCTGGTGGGCATATTTAGTGATCAATAATCTGACTCATTCAACACTCCAGGCCGCGTTCTTTTCGATCCTCGCGGTAGCATTTTTGAGCCATATTCTTGCCAGGATCATGAAAGCACCGGTGACGGTATTCCTCATCGCAGGAATCCTTCCGTCTGTGCCTGGAGCAGGAATCTACCGTACAGTATATTACCTGATCCAGGGAGACCAGACACTTTCAACCCATTACCTAATCTCGACGCTTCACACGGCAGGCGCGATCGCTCTGGCAATCTTTATCACAGATTCTGTTGTCAACCTTGTACATCTTTATCATGAAGGAAGTCATGCGAGACGAAATTGAAGGCGGTAGAATGTGTGCTGTGCAGCAACGTTTGCCTGCACTTAAACACATGTAGCCGGGTCTACGGAAGAATCACAAGGAACTTCCGTAAAGATCTGCAGGTTATCCGTTTCCCTGCGATACAGGTACATGTTATCAGAGAGAAAGTCTTCCGGCTGGATTGATTCGCGGTTGACATTTTTGATCGTATTGCAGAAGACATGATAGTCATGTTCCGTAAAATTTTCTGAATCAGCGATGATCAGGACCTCGTGGATACTGGATGGAAGGATGAGAAGATCACTTCCAAACTCGTCCGCGAGGTCTTTTAATTTATCAGGATAGAGGACGCAGGCGGCACCGTTGTGCGCGGCATCGTTCGTGAGGACATAGAGCGTCGGAACAGGGCAGTCTTCGTGCACAAAGTCAGTAGCTCCTGGGAAATATTCCTCGATCACTGTTTCAAGACGGCGGAAACTTGCAGGAAAGATCCGAGGTGTATTTTCTTTTGCGAGCACAAAAAGTTCTTCTGCTGTCACATTCCAGGAAGCAGATACCGTGTTCGTGACGACAGAGCTGATCTGGGTCTCACCTTCAGATTCGATGATCAGGGAGAAGATCACCGCGAGATCCAGGAAAGGGATCCAGGGAATCGTCTTTAACAGCTCCTTATTTTTATCGCGGGAGATAAGCCGCCAGGTGATCTGGTCACGGAATTCCTCAAAACTGCTTAAGGAAGTGAGACTTGTCACGGAAACAGGAAGCTGTGTGTCAGTGATCGATATCATATATTCACAGAGTTCTGCCAGCGTGCGGCCTTTTTCAAACTGTTCATACAGCATCTCCAGGGAGATCACGGGGGAACAGTGTTTTTCCAATCTTAAGAGAGCCAGGGAATCAAGCACAACGCCGTTGTTTTTGAGCACACGTTCCCTGTGGATCGAGCAGCTGGTGTCCAGCCTGTTAAAAAGTTCCTCCTGCAGTGCGGCACAGAATTCTTCGTAGTTCATTGTAATACCTCCTGATGTGTTTTTAGATCGATAGATTTGTTTTCATGACTTGAACAATAGAAATTAGAATGTTTTTTGCGGCCGCCCGGCGGGAAGCAGATATTCATACTGCTTAGATTGATTCGGCTAAAAATCAGGATGCCGGACAGCCATGGGATGTAAAATGAAAGGATAGGTGTATTCTAACGAAATCCTGTTCGAAAATCAATCGTGATGATTCACAAGAATCGCCCTCTGAAATTGACATGCAGGCAAAAAATAGTTGTATTTACAACATACAAAAGGGAAATATCGTGGTAAAATAAAGAGATAGATCATGGGAAGATCCAGGTGGAAAGGAAAAAGAAAAATGGCTTTTATCAAAAATATCGATCATGAAACAGTTTTAAATCTCGCGGACCAGATCCACGCAGAACCGGGTCAGATCGTCAGCAAGACTCTCGCCCAGAACAAGGCGGTCAGCCTGACATTATTCGCGTTCTCCAAAGGCGAGGAGATCAGCACCCACGATTCCACCGGCGATGCCATGGTACATGTGATCGATGGCGTCGGTCAGTTTACCGTAGACGGTGCAGAGCATATCTGCAAAGCCGGAGATGTTCTCGTAATGCCGGCGAAGAAGCCGCATGCGGTATTCGCGAAGGAAGATTTTAAGATGCTTCTTACGGTGGTATTTCCGTTAGATTGATACTTGAGTATTTAGATGAAGTATTCGTAACTGTTCAGTAGGTCTGCGCACTTGCCGCGCTGACCGTAAGAAAACATAGGCTGGAAGGCAAAAATCCCATCAGTGAAGCTGATCTGGAATGGATTTTTGCACGTAACTATGAAGGTACTGAATAGTTACAAGTATTCTTAACATGCTATAAATGCGAGATGTTACCGCCTTCTATACTGGTGACAGGAAGATGGAAAACCCCCGGTGTGGCTGCACCGGGGGTTTTGCTTTGTCACTCGAATAAAGGAGTCACATCTCTTTAGCCTATGGCATGATATGATATGCAGAACGTAAATTTAACATACATCAGCGAATAAACATCGCGTCTCCAAAACTAAAAAACCGGTACCGCTCCTTGATCGCCTCCTGATATGCATTCAGGATATGTTCCCGTCCTGCGAGTGCGGACACGAGCATGACGAGTGTGGATTCCGGAAGATGGAAGTTTGTGATCAGGCAGTCCAGGATCTTGAATTTGTATCCCGGATAGATAAAGATCTCGGTCCAGCCGCTTCCAGCCTTTAAGATCCCGTCATCACCGGTTGCGGATTCCAGGGTACGGCAGCTTGTGGTTCCAACGCAGATCACACGTCCGCCGTTTGCCTTTGTATCGTTGATCTTCTTCGCCTCGGATTCTTCTACCATATAGAATTCAGAGTGCATATGGTGCTCTTCGATGGTATCGACCTTTACCGGGCGGAAGGTTCCGAGACCGACATGGAGAGTTACATGAGCGATTTTAACGCCCATCTCCTCGATCTCCTGTAAAAGTTCTTTGGTGAAATGCAGACCTGCTGTCGGAGCAGCCGCAGAACCCTCGTTCTTGGCATATACAGTCTGATAACGGTTCTTATCCTTTAACTGGTGAGTGATATATGGCGGCAGCGGCATCTGGCCAAGCTTATCGAGGATCTCCTCGAAAATTCCATCATACTCAAACTGGATCAGTCGGTTTCCCTCATCGACCACATCGATAACCTTTCCCTTTAAAAGTCCGTCACCGAAGGAAACTTCCGCGCCGACTTTCATCTTCTTACCCGGTTTTACAAGGGTCTCCCAGACATTGTCGGATTTTCTCTTTAAAAGGAGAACTTCGATTCCTGCGTCTGTCCCGATCTTATGTCCCATGAGACGTGCCGGGATAACTTTTGTATCGTTGATAACGAGGCAGTCACCCTTTTTCAGGTATTGTAAAATATCGCGGAAATGGCGGTGTTCCATCTCGCCGGTCTTTTTATCTAATACAAGCAGCCTGGAAGCAGCGCGGTCCTCAAGCGGATCCTGCGCGATCAGTTCCGGCGGCAGTTCAAAATTAAAATCTGTTACATTCATTTTTCTATATCTCCTGTTTGTGCGCTCTTATCAAAAAGTTCCATGCCATTGTAGCAGAATCGGGAAGAAAAATCAATGAGGCGCGCAGGAATATGGGGAAAATCGGTGATCATCTGCAAAAGGCTCGGACAGCAGCCGGGAAATAAAAAATACATCTTGTTGTTTTAAGATTCCGGTGGTACGATAGGAAAATCAAAAGCATGGTACATGCGGCAATCGGAAGGAGCAGTTGTAATGAAATATATCAATCAGTTAGAACACAGAGATATCCCCTATGAACATAATTTAGACCACGGCGGAGTGCCGGAGGAGAAGCGGAATGTGGCTGCAGCAGGCTGCGGACCGAGCTGTCTGTGCATGATGGTGGATGCGCTGACTCTGTCAACCTATGAACTCACAGACTGCCTGAAATTATCCAATGAGGTTGGCGCGAACCGTGAGATCGGAACGAGCCTGAAGATCCTGGGCCCCGTCGTTGCGGAAAGGTTTAACCTGAATTATGGGGAAACGAGTGATCTGAATGAACTGAAGGCGCACCTGGCAAAAGGCGGACTCGCCATCGCAAATTCCGGCGGAGACCGGGAAGGGTATACCGGGGTGTTCACTCATGGAGGACATTACATCCTCGTTGTATCGGCCGATGACAATGAGGCGTGCATTCTGGATCCGTCCTATAAAGAAGGAAAATATGAGGAGCCGGGCAGGGATGGAAAAGCGAGAGCCGTAGATGGTTTTGTTTACTGCAGCCTGAAAGTTCTTGCGGAGGACTGCGCAAACCGTACTCCGTCCTACTATCTGTTTTCAAGAAAGCATTAAAAATATGAAAAGCGCGGCAGCCGGGAAATGGAAAAGCAGTGCCCCTGGAACTGCCGCGCATTTATGCGAAGATGCAGATCATCGCAAGCGACCGCGCGGGACTCCGGAAGGTGCCAGGACGCATGCATCCTTAGTTTAGAAAAATTGAGTGAAAAAATATACAAAAAAATAATTCTCATCCTCTTGCATGAATCAGAAAATTATTGTATACTATTAGAGATGCATCTGTAGCTCAGTGGATAGAGCAGTGGCCTCCGGAGCCGCGTGCGTAGGTTCGATTCCTATCAGATGCATTTTTTGATGCCCTGGGATGTCAGGGCGGTTAGGATCCCGTAAGCCTTGAAAAATAAGGGCTTGCGGGATTTTTCTATACATCTGCACAGAAACCGGAATAAACTGATATAGACTGTTTTTGACTGGTTCTGACTGCACTTTTTGTGGTCAGATTCATGGTCAACTTTTGGGTCAAATTTGGGTCAAACTTTTTGCCCGAAACCCGCATGTTTAAATGGATGGTATCGCTTTGATCGCGTTTCGTTTCTGCTCTTCGATGATATGGATATAGGTGTTGTAAGTCGTGGTCACGTTGCGGTGACCTAATAACTTGCTCACAACGGCGATATCCACGCCCTTACGGAGCAGAGTAGAAGCAAATGTGTGGCGAAGTCCATGCAGTCCGATATGATGGATCTCAGCGGCTCCCAGGGCGTATTCCAGAGACTGGAATAGTGATCGCTCGGAGATCTGTGCGCCGGAATCAGTGGAGATCACATAAGGAGTCTCGATTCCCCGTTTCCTGTTGTAGTTCTGGATCTGTTCCAACATCTCAACAGCTCTGTCGTTCAAGGGAATCTCCCGGACACCTGCGGGGGTCTTTGTCTCGCTGACCAGCTTTTGACGTTTTCCAGCGTTCCAGTTTTTATCGCGACTTTTTACAAGTGTGAAATTTTTATTGATCCGACATATGCGGTTCTCAAAATCAATGTCACTCCATTCAAGCGCGATCGCTTCCCCGCACCGGATCCCGGTGTTGAGGAGAAAGAGGTAGGCTGGGACGTGTTTGTAAAAGTGGTTGTCGTTCTTGAGGATCTTGTTGTTAAAGGCATAGAGCTTTGATATTTCCTTTGGTGTTAGAATATCAATCTCCCGTGTCTTAACGGCAACATGCTCCTCTTTGGGGACGATGACAGCGTCACAGGGATTTGTTGTGATGATGCCGCGCTGCTTCGCATATTTGAAGAAACCATTGAGAAACTCGTAGATTTTTTTGATATACGAGTAACTCAGTTCCTGTGCCTTTGCGTTGATCAGCATCTGGATATCATCACTGTTGATCTGCGAGAGAGGAAGAAAGCCTAAGACTGGTTTGATATGTACCTCGTAAGTTGTTTCCAGGCGGTCGATTGAGTTGCCGCGTAAGTTTGGAAACTTATAAACACGCATCCAATGCTCGGCATGCTGCCAAAATGGCGTCTTATCTGCCTCGCAGAGGTATTTCTGGCGATCAGAGTTATACTGCTTGATAAGTTTCTTTAACTCGCGTTCAGTGGCTGCGTAGAAGCTCTTATAGGCATATTTTCCATTGACTTTTCCGAGTGATACCCGGTATTCCCAGCGTCCATCTTTGCGCTGGTTGACCGTGCCCTCTCCATCATATCTTTTTGTTGTGTTATTTGTGGTTGCTGATTTGCTCATGATTGTCCTCGCTTTCGATGATGCGATAACGCCATGTATCAGACCACGGTATGATTGTGGTCATTATAGCATTTTCGCATCACTTCAAGCAACTAAAAGTTTAACTCTTTTCCGGCGTTTTTTGTCATCCAGTCATCTAACTGCTGTTTAGAGATATAGTAGTTGTTACCGATCTTGACAGCGGGGAGGAGACCAGAGTTGAGAAAACGCCGCATTTTATCTCTGCCATACCCGAAAATATGTTGGAGATCATGTTGGTTCAGATATTGGGGGATATCTGGGGCATCTTTAGTTAAAGAGTTATTCTTCACAAAAAATTCCTCCTTGGAGGTGTCCCGGATGGCGTATCCGGGACGGTTTAGCAAATTACTCCTCTGGTGTACCCCAGATAGAGATATAGGTCTCAGCATCCAGGTTATGCTCACACCATTGACGTGCCTCTTCTCGAGTAAGGGATACAATTTTTTCACCGCCGGTCAGATTGTTAATACCGGTAGGTCGAGCAAGACTTGTCATAGCTCCGCCGACAATATGTAACCAGTATTCACCGTTATCCTTACGATATAAGGTTTCGCAATAGCAGGTTAAGCCAGTTTTACCGTTCCAGTTCTCGCCGATCATTGTTGATGATGCGGAATCGTAAAGTCTATTATTCATTATAAATTGCATTTTGTTTTTTGGATAACGTTATCGTTTTCTCCTTTTTTTTATAAACAATGCATTGCTTATGATGTTAGTATATATGTTTTACCTCAAAAAAGGATGTAAAAAAATGCAGAAAAATATTGAAAAAAACGCAAAAAAATGCATGACAAATGATAAGATATATGCTATACTAATTATAGTTTATTGTTCGTTGTGTAAATGGAGTATGGGTCATAGTGCTGAAAGGAAGCATTATGGCCTTTTTTGTTGTTTCCCTTTTCAATATACCGGATCCCGAATCAATAATTAACATATGTTTCCATGGAGAAAACATATGGAATTGAGAGAACTGACAGATAGTCTGCAAGAAGCTATAACAAGCACATTTAGAGCGTTAAAAACAAAGGAGGTGAAAATTATGATAGATATGTTATTATTACCCAAACGTAGGACTCAAGAATATTACAACGGGAAAGATGATTCGGAATTAACATATAAGATATATGTGGCTTGTGTTACGTATTTAAGAAATAAAGAAAACGCAATTATAAGAAAATATATTGCAAATTTGGAAAAACAACTAAACAATAATATTTATGCGTTTTGTATTTCGGATTTTTTAGGATATGATATGCGTAAAGATACCATTTCACAGTTGTTTAATTCAAAACTGATTAATCCAGTAAATGTAAATCTGCTTATACTGCTACATCTAAATGGAATACCTATTAATATCAGAGTACCCAGTAATGCAAAATATAAATTAGATGCAAATGTAGCAATTGATCCGGATGTCTATATTGATGAGATAACAATAAAATTAAGTAAATAACATATGTTTTTTTGTAGGGAAATAAAGGAAAATTAAATAAGAATAATATTAATAAAATTATTAATTAAACGTATCAGTAAAAGATAAAAGCCAATCAAAAAAGAAAATAAATATATCTTAACTTATTTTTTATTCTACTTCACGCGTTAGAAAATGTCAATATTTGCATAATTTTTATGCTATTATTGGCATTTTTTACTAATTAAAATCTACTGTGATCCGCCCTAAGTTATCGATGACTCTTGCGTGTCCTGCAAGTTTTGATAAGATCACATCATTGCTCGGAACTGTGTAACCGGTTCGGTCACAGTAATCTGCAAGCATACCATATTTCTTATAAGAACCGATCATGTAAATATCATTTTGTGGATCCATAATATGGAATGATTCATCATGTGATGTTGCTTCATGACGTACCCAGATACCGTTGATACAATATGCCGTATATGAATGGTTTGCAGCCAAAGATGATACGCTTGTAGCCTGTAAATCAACACACCAGGCTAATAAACAAGCTGCATTTACAAAGCCATCGCATACTGCCTTGCCATCCACCAAACATCCATATGATAAACTGCAAGACGGCAAAGTTGAATCATATTCTGCTTGATTCACTCTTCTTGCTATATGTACAGCTTTTTCATAATCAGATGCATTCTTCCAATCAAAACTATTAAGAAATTTTCTGATTTCTTTTTCTAATGCCAATGTTTCAGCAGAGTTTTCAACTGCTTGATATCCCGGCATCTGCACACCCGCAAGTCTTGCAACTGCATAAATCGGTTCCGCCATTGTATATGCTGCACTTGCATAAAGAATATTGTGTTTTTCGGCTGCGTTTTTCATTTGATAGTCAACTGTCCCAACATATCCGTATTTTTCATTTCTTGTATTTTCAAGTTCTGGATATTGTACACTTAAATAATCTCTTGACCACTTCGTGGTTAAAGTTCCGTTACTCCTAAATACAAACCAGTCTTTTAAATACGCCAATGGATACTGATCATTATTATTTGTTGTTTCAGTTTTTGTCTGTACAACACCGTTTACAGTCCATGCGCCATCCGCGTTTACCGTATACCCGTCCGGAGTTGTGGTATTGGCATACATATTTCCATTGGAATCAAAGCAGTAACTTTTGCCATTGATCCACTGCCATGTCGAAGTCGCATATTTGCCATCACTATTCTGATACTTCCAGGTGTTTCCCTCCTGCTTCCAGTCTGCAAACGCAGTCATCGTAGAGAAGGAAAGACTTGCAGCAAGCGCAAGAGACGCTACACGCATAAACTTATGTTTTTTATTCTTCATACTATTTTCTCCTTTTGGATGTATATAGAAGTGAAAAGTCTTTTTAACATATAAATTATATCATGTATAGTTTGGGCTGTCCATATAATGCTTATTTCTTCTGCTTTGCAAAAACAATAAAATTAAAACGTATCAAATGTTAAAAAGGGAGAAGAACAGATTCCATCTCCCTTTTGCGTTTATCATCAGCCTACAATAAAGTTTACCTTCACAGGTACTTTAAATTCATGTTCTCCATTTAATTTCTGCGCGATACAGATTCTATGTCTCCCATCGTAGCAGATAATATGTCCGTCCAGACTTGAAAGCTGTATATCTACTGGAAACTGATAATCTCCACAAATCAACTTTTTCGCCATTCCAATACAATAGTCTGGTTCATACTCTTTTGGCATGATTCGATTTGGTGAGACATTGACAAAATAGAGATCAGCAAGCGTAAGACCTTCAATTGGGCAAGTGCCATTATGGCACTTGCAGCATTCGTCTTTCGCAAAGTTAAAATGGATATCGTCTCTAGTCTCGGGATAATATTTCCCATCTTTAATCAGATATGGATTAGTGCGCAGATGTATTTTCCGATACATTCGTAAAACCCTCCTGAATATTACGGGTACTTTTACACCACTTGTCCGGATTGAGGAAACCATTGTTCC
>ERZ837487.606-NODE-606-length-51565-cov-15.576937_pt1 | contig 51565 bp, 63 predicted proteins | sample MGYA00519911_ERZ837487 | MGnify/ENA primary metagenome ERZ837487 (study PRJEB31850, sample SAMEA3708818) | human gut metagenome | biome: human gut; feature: human-associated habitat; material: faeces | place: China | collected 2014 ... | reverse complement strand
GACTTGAAAGAGAAGAACAGTATAGGAAAGGCGAAGAAGCCGGAGAAGCCCGTGGAATTGAAATTGGAGAAAATCGTGGAAGATGTGAAGGAGAAAACAACAAATTAAAAGATTTGATAAGAAAGAAACTTGTAAAGGGAAAAGCAATTCCACAGATAGCAGATGAAGTAGAAGAAACAGAGGAAAAAGTGATTGAGCTGATAAAAGAAATTGAGACGGAGCAGGTATAGGGGGGAGAATAAATCAAGCTGTATTCGCAATTTTGCGAAGTTCATTTATTGGGATATGGTTTGACATTCTGTGTTAAAAAGCAAATAAATACCAATAATGTGAACATAATTATAATAATCAAAATAACTCAAAATGCTTCAAAATTGGTAACAGTTCAGCCATTCATTTATTACATTCATAAACCTGCCAGCAAGCTGTCAGTTGCTGCTTTGCAGCTTTTGTTTATTTACGCGAAAGCAAAGTGAGGATGGAACAAATAAATTTGTTCCATCTGAGCGTGCTCGTGAGGGCTTTGCCCTCATTTCAGAAATGAAAGGCTATTCTAACATAAAAATGTACTTAACAATACAATGAACAAGCTTATTGTATTGCCAATTACATTTTTGTGGCTGAACTGTTACCAAAATTGTAAAAATAATACAACTTTAACATAAAAATTATAAAATTAAAAAATATCAATGTATAAAATTGCTAAATTTGCAGGTATAAAAAATATTAACACTGTGTTAATATTTTGTTCAAATGTTAAAGGCAGTTTGAGGGGTGCAATAAAGACCAATGATTTCTGCTTTAAGCAAAAGTAAATTAACAATTTATTACCCATAGAGATGGGAGAAGGAGGATTTCTTAATGAGATTAAAAAAAGGAATGAGAAAAGCCCTTTCTTTAGCTCTTTCAACAGCACTTATTATTACCAGTGCAAATATTGGAAGTACAAAAAGTAAGGCAGCGGAAGCGGATGATGCGACACATTCATATGTCGCAACAGTAGAAAAGAACAAATTAACAAAAGTAACTCTTGATGGAAAAGATGTTACAGATAGCCAGAAAGTATTTAACAATGGTACAGCCGATGATGGTAAGTTTTATGTAACAGATAAGGAAAATGCAAAAACAGTACATGGACTTGGGATTGATTTTTCTGAAGTTGTTTCTAAGACAACAGGTTATACAACACCAACCATTACAATGTCTGGTGATGATTTAGTTAAAGATTCAGGAGAATTTCCAAAGTATTGGTGGGGAGGAAGTATTGTAGACAAGTTTGAAGGAACAGAGACTGACACTTGCGGTACTTGGAGTTATGTAGGAAATGGCAATTCAGCAGATACAATTGCAGAAGCAATAAAAAGCACAGGTAGTAAATTTATCTTAAACTTAAAAGATGAGAAAGGTGATGCTTGGTCTGAACTTAATTATACTGTTACAGTAGAGTATTATGACAGTTCAGCAAAACCGACTATTGATATGTCCAATGTCAAAGATGAGATTACTATTCATCGTGGAGAGACAATTAAGATTTCTGCACCTGTAACAAAACCAAATTCAACAAGAACTATTGAATTTGACGGATGGGCATATGACAAAACATATACTGCTATCAAAGGTGTAAAGGCTTGGTTTAATGATGAGACAGATGAGTTCTATATATCAGCAAGTGATGATGCGGATATGAATGCAGATACACCTAAGATTTATATGGGAACAAAAACAGATATTGATGGAACTACATATAAATTATCAGGTGGAAAAGATTGTGCTCTCGTTGTTAAAGAAGCTTTAGCAACACCGACACCAACAGCAGAAGTTTCATCAGCACCTGCAGTGTCAACAAAGCCTTCAACAGCACCAACAAATGGAGCAACAACAGTACCGACAAACGGAGCAACAACAGCCCCAACAAATGGAGCAACAACAGCACCAACAAATGGAGCAACAACAGCACCAACAAGCGGAGCAACAAATACACCGGCACCTGTATCAACAAATACACCAGCCCCAACAAGCGATGCAACACCAGCTCCAACAGAAGCTCCTAAGGGAAATATGGATAAATTTAATGTTGCATTCAACTATGTAGCAGATGACAAATGGGGCGAGCAGTCATGGGGAGACAAGTCAGTTGATGTAACTGGTGATGGAAAATATGAAATCAGCTACACTGCTCAGTCTGATACAACTGACATCTTTATGATGATTCTTTCAACAGACCTTTACAAAGGTTCATTAAACAAAGACTTTAAGCTTGTTCCTACAACTGTTTCTGTTGGAAAGACAGATTACAAAGTAAATGCGAAAGGCGGATGGTGCTTCGCAGACCAGGAAAAAACAAACGCTTACAGATACAACATTGTAAATCCATATAACGGACCTATTGGTTCAGATGGTGTAACATATGTTGACCCTGCCGTAACATCTATTGATGGACTTGGAACAGCACCTGTAAAGAAGGGAGATACAATCAAAGTATCATTTACTGTATCAGGAATGAAGGGCAGCACTAGTGCAAAATCAAAAGCTAAAGTAACAGTTTCTAAGAAAACAGTAACAGTAGCAGCAGGAAAGTCAACAACAGTTTCTTATAAAGCACTTAATAAGGCAGGAAAAGCAGTTAAGGCATCAGCTAAGACTTCTAATAAGAAACTTGCAACAGTAAAAGTAACAAGCAGCAAGAAAATTAAGATTTCAGTACCTAAGAAAGCAACAAAGGGTTCTTCAGCTAAGATTACACTTACAAGTGCAGGAAAGAAAGCAACTATCACAGTTAAGGTTGCAAACCCTGTTAAGAGTGCAAAAGCAGCTAAGAAAACAGTAAAGATTAAGAAGGGCAAGAAAGCAAAAATAACAGTTAAGGTTACAGCTCAGAATAAGAAGAAAGCAACAACAGATAAATTAACAGCTAAATCTTCTAAGTCAAAGATTGCTAAGATTACAGGTAAGAAAGTTTCTAAGGGCAAAGTAACAGTAACAGTTAAGGGTGCTAAGAAAGGTACTTCAAAACTTACAATCAAGATTGGTAAGAAATCAGTTAAGGTAACAGTTAAAGTAAAATAATTACCATAACATAATAAAATTTTCCAAAGCATAATTTTTGAAATAAAAAGCAGAGGCGGATGTAAAAAACCGTCTCTGTTTTTCTTTGGTTATAGTAAATTTAGGGCGGAACTATTACGATTTTTCAAAAATTTTATTCCAAATATTGTCAAAAATTAGCCTTAACTATAATGTTGATAATATGGGAAAAATCACTGAAAAAAACACATAATCAAGGTGTAATCATTTGATGAATATACAAAATACACAAAAAAAGCTGGAATAATTGTGCATTTTTACTGTTTATTTGAAAATATTATTCTGTTACTATGTTAGATGTAACGAAACGGCTTATAGGGTTGAGTGCGGACTACAACTTTATCGTTTCAAAAATTATGCAACCCTATATATGATAGGGAGAAGGAGGATATGTTAATGAGATTAACAAAGGGAACAAAAAAAGCTCTTTCCTTAGCACTTTCAACAGCATTAGTATTGACAGGTGCAAATGTTGGAACATTAAAGGCAGATGCAGCCGACAAAGACGGTGTTGAATTAACACTTAAAGGTGAAACTTTAAACAAAAAAGAGGCTACTGTTAAAGCAGACGGAAAAGTTGAAGTTACAACAACTTTTGCAAATGCAGCTACAGCAGGTGCTCTTGCTGGAGCTAATTTTGGAGAGACAACAACCACTGTTGAAAATGTTACTGAAGATTTCGATTTAAAGATTGTTTCAGTTAAAGTTGGAGACAAGGATGTGTTAAGTAAAAAAGCAGTGTATGGTGAATATGCTGATTCAAAAAATATCGCAACAACTAGTGTAGGTGATTTTGAAAAATTTACTGCAGAAAAAGGCGATGAGATTACATTTACATATAAAGTGAATGGTGTTACAGATTTAGATGCTCTTAAGAAAGAGAATGAAGCACTTGCAGCATCAAAAGCAGCCCTTGAGAAAGAGAACGGGTCACTTGCAGCATCAAAGGCAGCCCTTGAGAAAGACAATGCTTCACTTGTAGCATCAAAAGCAGCCCTTGAAAAAGACAACAAGTCACTTGCAGCATCAAAGTCAGCTCTTGAGACAGAGAACAAAGCACTTGCAGCATCAAACTCAGCACTCGTAGCATCAAAAGCAGCCCTTGAAAAAGACAATAAGTCACTTGCAGCATCAAAAGCAGCTCTTGAGGATCAGCTTAAGAATACACCTGCACCAACAGAGACACCGGCACCGGTTGCTAAAGGTCAGATGGGTAACTTCAATGTTTCATTCGACTATGTTGGGGATGATACTTGGGGCGAGCAGTCTTGGGGTGACAAGAGTGTCAATGTAACAAAAGATGGTGATTACTCTATCGAATACACAGCAACAAGTGATTCAAAAGGAATCTATTTAATGATGCTTGACACAGACCTTTATTATGGAAGTCTTGCAGACAACTTTGCACTCACAGTTAAGAATGTAAAGATTGGTGACAAGACATACGCTATAGATAACAAAGGATGCTGGGGATTTGCAGATCAGACAGTTTCAAAGAACTACAGATTCAACATCGTAAATCCATGGAATGGTCTCTTTGACAAGACTGGTGTTAACTGGCAGGATGAAAAAGTTACAACTATTGATAAGTTAAATAAAGCTCCTGTTAAAGCTAATGATAAAATTGTAGTAAACTTCAATGTAACAACAAAGAAAGCTTCTTCAACAGTATCTATCAAGGCTGCTAAGTCTAAGGTTTCAGTTGCTCCATCTAAGTCTGCAACAGTTAAGTACACAGTTAAGGGTACATCAACAGTTAAGGCTACAAGCAACAACAAGGCTGTAACAGTTAAGGTAAACAAATCTAAGAAGAATGTTACAATCACAGCTAAGAAGACAGCAGTTATGGGCAAGACAGCTACAATCACACTTAAGGCTGGTTCTAAGAAGTCTACTATTAAAGTAACTGTTGCTAAGACAGCAAATGTTAAGAAGAAAAAGACAGCAAAATACACAGTTGCACTTGCAAAGGTAACTAAGAAAGTTAAGGCTAAGAAGATTAAAGTCTCTGTAAAGAACAAGAAAGTTGCAAAAGTCACAGTTAAAAAGACTGCAAAAGGACAGGTAACATTCCAGGTTAAGGGACTTAAGAAAGGTAAGACAACTGCTACACTTAAATATGGTAAGAAGTCCGCAAAAGTCAGCGTAGTAGTTAAATAATATTTAATAAGTTTGAATTCCCACAATTAAGGAAAACAAATCGAAAGAGCTTTCAGGGAGGGCACACCAACAGGTGTGCTCTCTTTGTGTTATGAACAGATAAAGAGTAGATTGAAGATGTCCGATTGAGTATGCAACAGGTGTTTATAAATGCCGTATATATTAAAAAACATGTATAATATATCTAAAAGTCAGGATATAAATATTAACAAAAATATAATAAAATATGAATATAATAATAACAGTTCAGCTATAAAAATATATCGCAATATTTGAGTTTGCCAATTCTATTGCTATATTTATGATAAAACTGTTACTTATAAAAGGCATATAATGAATTAAAATTATGTGAGAGGAGATTTATATGAGAAAAATAACAAAAAAATTATTAGCTGCTGCATTGTCAACTGCTATGGTTGTTACATCGTTTACAGGTGTAGGTGCAGTGAATGGTGCAAAGCCGGCAAGTGCTGCAATAAGTTCAGTCTGGAAAGAAGACGGCTATCATGCTTATCTTTATTATCAGACAAAGACATGGGATTACAGAGATCCGCTTAAAACAGGAAAAGAGTATTCGTATGTGCAGGCGGGTGGTCAGGATGTGACAGAGAAAGCAGAGATTACGGATGTTCTTTTAAAAGAAGGTGACGGAGAGTACACTGTTAAGATTTCAGGTGTTGACCTTACAGGTGCAGATGCATTTAACATGATGGGAATTTCGACAGACATTCCTCTTAAATCAGCAGACAGTATAAAAGTCACAGATGCGACATTAAAAATTGATGGCAATGAAGTAGAGGGAGCATCAGGTGTAGAGCTTCCACATACAAAATCATATGAGGCAAATGGTTATAGTGTATTCAGTTATACAGGTTATGACGGATGGAATCTTTCAAGCACTATTCCTTTCAAACAGGGCAAACTTACAACAATGCCTAAATCCGATATTGAGATTTCATTTAAGATAACAGGTGTTCCTAAGTTTACAAAGACATATGGAAAAAAGGCTGGAGCTACATTTACAAGCGGAAATTATACATATAAGGTAACAACTGCCGCTACAGAAGATACAAATGGCAAAGTTGCAATTACAAAGCTTTCTACAAAGGGAAAGAAAGCAAAGACACTATCAGTTCCAAATACAGTTAAGGCATCAGGTGCGACATATACGGTATCTGCTGTTAATGCAAATGTTTTCAAGGCAGCAAAAGCAACATCTGTTACACTTGGAAAAGGTGTGACAAAAATTGCATCTTCAGCATTTGCAAATTGCAAGAAACTTACAAAACTTGTGGTAAACGGTAAATTATCGTCTGTTGCAAAGAATGCATTTAAAGGATGTACTAAAAAGATTAGCATTTCAGGAAGTTCAGTTGATGCAAATGCTAAAAAGATTAAGGCAGCCGGTGCTAAGAGCATTAAAAAGGTTTATACACCTATTTTTGCCACAAAATATGCTACAAGTGGACTTGTGAGCGGAAAAGCTGGAACTGTTGCAATTACTGCTGAAAATGTTAAGAGTGTGACAAAGGTTACTGCTTCAAGTGCAGATGAAAAAATAATCAAAATTAAGAATGAGAAGACATCAGGTCTTACATATTCTGCTGAGATATTTGGTGAAGCTGCCGGAAGTGCAAAGGTTACATTTAAGATTGCATATAAGAGAATGGATGGAAAAACAGCAACAAAGACTATTACAAAAGATATAACAGTTGCAGATGGCGGTTTTTACGGACAGCTTGAGGATAAAGATATTACACTCCGCGTGAAACTGCCGGAGACTTCAACAAATGTCGGTGAAGAGAGAACCGTTTCGATAAAGGGCGGGACTTCAGCAAACATGACTGTTAAAGACAACGGTACTGTTCGTAAAGATGTTTCTACACAGTGGCTCATTGAAAATGAGATGGGGGAGGGTGTAAACCTCGGAAATACTCTTGAAGCTACTTTAGGAACTTATGCTGACAAGGTTGCTGCTACAGATGCTACAGTATTTGAGCAGGCATGGGGGCAGCCTATTACAACAGAAGCTTATATCCAGTCACTCCGTTCATATGGATTTAATACTATCCGTATTCCTGTAGCATGGTCAAACATGGATTCAGAGGATGGAACATATACTATCAATGAAAAATATCTTGGTCGTGTGGAAGAAGTTGTAAACTACGCATTAAACTGTGGTATGTATGTTATTGTCAACGATCATTGGGATTCTCAGTGGTGGGGACAGTTTGGTGCGTGCAAGGAAGATGCTGACGGAAATAAGTTTGCCGATGAGACAAAACGTGCAGAGGCATGGAAGAGATATGAGAAATACTGGACACAGATTTGTGACAGATTTAAGGATTATTCAGATCATCTCATTTTTGAAGGTGCAAACGAGGAACTTGGTGACAGATTAAACGACGCAATCTATGAAAGTGGTTATTGTGTACCAAAAGATGACAATGATACAAAGGCTATCTCAGGAAACCTTACAGAGGATGAGAGATACGAAATGGCAAATAAGATTAACCAGAAATTTGTAGACATTGTCCGCAGTACAGGCGGAAACAACGCATACAGACATCTCCTTATCGCAGGTTATGACACAAATATTGACAAGACTTGTGATGACAGATTTAAGATGCCTACAGATACAACAGAAAACGGAACTACAAAACTCAGCATATCAGTTCATTACTACACACCATGGGATTTCTGTGGAGATGGTGGCAGCGGTATCTATACACAGAAAGACAAAGAAGCAACAGAAACATACTTCACAAAGATGGATAAATTCTACAATGCAGGATATGGAATTATCATGGGTGAGTTCAGTGTTTGCAATCCAAAGCAGGAGGGTGTTGCACAGTGGTTAAATGATACAATGACTATTGCAGCTAAACATCATATTTTACCAGTACTTTGGGAGACAAATCAGTATATGGATAAAGACAACTGCAGGATGAGATACAATGACATTGCTGTACTCTACAATACAATCACAGGTTCAAAAGGGGATACGAGTTCAAAGATAAATACAAACGGAACAACAACAGACGGTTCAATCGCAGATTATCTTGAGACAACAAATGTAAATAACCTCAAAGCAGGCTTTGAATGGACAGGAAAGTGGTACAAGAACGGCGGTGGAAACCTCGTAGGAGATGATATATACACAACAGAAGAAGGTGGAACAAAGGTAACAAAAGGTTCTGTTGAAGCATTTGTACCTGAGTCATCATCAAAATCATCAATTGATGGAGATACAACAGAGCTTGGCTTTAATGACTGGGGCTATCAAGCATTCTTAAAGATTGATTTATCTAAGTATAAGAAGCCGGTTGTTGCATTTAACTTCTTAGATATATCAGATACAGAAGACTTTGTCGGAACAGTGACTATTGGAACATCAGACAAAGTTGGCGGAAGCGGAAAGAATACATATGACCTTAAGTATTCAGAATTCCACGGAAAAGGAATAGTGCTTAATGATACATTGTTAAAAGCACTTGAGACAGAGCCATACCTCTATATAACATTTGCAGGAAAACCTGCAGTGACAGGAATTACTGTTTACGAGGGTTAAAATCTTAACAGATAGTGTAAAGAGAATATTTTGTATAGTGTATCACTGACTTTTAGTTAAATAAGCATTAAAACAAGCCGAATACAGAATAAAATATCTGCGTTCGGCTTGTTTATTTATTTCTTAAAACTGGTTATGCTGATTATTTTCCACAGTTCTTTTTATCAATCTGCTGATTAAAAGCATAAAAGTTTCGACAGTCAAGGTTTTCCTGAGTGCGTCTGAGACATTCGCCAAATCTCTGGAAATGAACAATTTCTCTTTCTCTGAGGAAACGGATAGGTTCTGCAACTTCAGGGTCTTTTACTATACGAAGAATGTTATCATAAGTCAGGCGGGCTTTCTGCTCTGCCGCCATGTCTTCATAAAGATCGGTTATGGTATCACCGGTGCTCTGAAGCTGGCTCGCACTGAAGGGCTCTCCACTTGCTGCCTGCGGCCATATGGCAAGTGTATGGTCAATATAGTATTTATCAAAGCCGGATGCCTTGATTTCTTCCGGTGTAAGATTTTTTGTAAGCTGTCTGATAATGGTAGCAACAATTTCAAGATGACCGAGTTCTTCGGTGCCGATGTCAGTAAGAGCACCCATGACACGGCGGTCGGTCATACTGTAACGCTGTGAGAGATAACGCATAGCGGCACCAGCCTCGCCATCCGGACCACCGTAGTCGAGGACTGATGATATTACGAAAAGGCTTGAATTTAGGGGGGTGTGAGGAGTTATGGTTTTTGTTTGAGCAAAATATATCTTGCCGGATAGGCTGTAATCTTTGCTGGTTGCACTGGATATGTGAGCAATAATGCAATACAAAACTTGTCGGAATCCGACAGAATAAAATAGTTGCAAATATTTTTAATATTGTATATAATGAACTTAACAAGAGAGCCGAACGCTAGGTGCAGACTAGCCGCCGGCAAATAAGATGTTTATATTTAAAGTAACGCCTTACTTTGCTAGAGCTGGGGCGTTACTTTTTGTGTGTTATCGTATATACAAGAGTAATAACTGCACAAAGCATAATTACAAATGTGAATAAATCGCTATATGTAACCATTGGCATCAGCTCCCTTCCTTTGTAAGTCCGGCAACTGTCGTAGCACCCTTCGGCTCCCTGATTAAGTTCATTATTAAGTTATCGGTATTATAGTACATATGTTAATAATTGGCAATAGAGAACCCCTGAAAGTCTGGTCCACTTTCAGGGGTTTTGTTCAAAATGGAACATATTATGTGTCTGATGCCATTATATCATATGCAAAATCTATTTGCAATTTACAAGCGATATATCATCATTCAAAACCACGGTCATTTCCTGCGTTTCCTTATTCCAGACAAAATGGTCTACGACTTCCAGTAAAGCATTATGTTTTTCCATATCATTTGAATTTTCATCTTTTATAATATCAATCAATCCTTGAAAATCAACATCTTTGTGAACTGATGCAGGGTGAACAGTGATAGTGGCGGATTCAAGTTTTTTGTTTAACTCTGTGCGTCTTTTCAAAATAAGTTCTTTATTTGCCTTGTATTCTTCTAAGGTGTCTATCTCATTTATATACGCATCTTTGATACGCTTCATTTTTGCATCAAGTGATTTGAGTTCTTTTAATATATATCCCCGTTCTGTATTTTCGGTATTGATTACATTTAGATTATAATTGTAAAAATATCCTGAGCCGGATAGTTCTTCGAGGATGGAGAGAACTTCTTTTTCAGCATTTTTCAATGTGATGCCATTTCGTGTAGAACAGAGCCCTTTTGAATATTTCCAGCAACAAAAATTTGGAACTGTTTTAGTACCACCGTGAGCGAAACCGAGCGAAGCACCGCATTTTGAGCATTTAATCATGCCGGACAACCAGTTGGCAAGGAGTGGAGCAGGGCGGCGTTTCTTGTTATATCCCGTGCGGAGTCTGTCGTGTGCTCTACGGTTTGCCGCCTTTGAAAATTGTTCTTCAGATATGATAGCTTCGTGTTTTCCGTCAGATATAATCACATCGTCAGGATTTTTTCTTTTATTACTCTGTTTGTCAAAAAAGTTCCACCGGATTTTTCCTATATAAAAAGGGTTTTCAAGTATATATCCGATAACACGGGTTTCAAAAAGAGATCCTCTTGCAGTTCTATAACCGGATTTATTAAGTTTTGCGGCTATGTCACCCATCGGGATATTCTGCTCTGTGTACATATCAAAAATCTTTCTGACAATCTCAGCACATTTGGGTTCAATCTGTGGTATCTTATCTCTGCCACGCTCTTTGATGTAACCGATAGGGACATTTGAATTGTAGCCGCCCTTTAAGGCTTTTTGGGTCATTCCACGCATAACTTCACCTGAAAGATTATATAGATAAAATTCGTCACTCCATTCAATAACCATCTCGATAAGGCGGCCATACATACCCTCAGTGATAGGCTCGGATATGCTTATAACATCAACATTACATTTTTTTCTGAGAACTGATTTATAATAAGTGCTTTCATCAATGTTTCTGGCAAAACGGGAGAACTTCCAGAGAAGGATTGCATCGTAAGGATGTGACTTTTCTTTGCAGGTCGCAATCATTTCTTGAAAAGCCGGGCGTTTATCTGCTTTCTTGCCGGAAATACCCTTGTCTTCCTGATAAATTCGTGTAAGCAGCATATTGTGCTGTTCGGCATAATCCTTAATGAGTCTTATCTGGCTCTCCGGAGAAAGTTCTTCCTGTTTGTCAGTAGAGACTCGGATATATGCACAGACTTCTTTTAATTTTTCGCTCATGCGTCTTCCTCCTTAAAATTGAGTATAAAAAATAAGCCTATACAAAAGAAGTGGCTTATGTTAAAATAAATATGCGTTATCTTTATATTTTAGCCATATTCTTTTGTGGGTAAAGTGTAAGGTATTGACCGCCCGCAAAGGGCGGTCTTTTTGTTATATTAAATATACCGCATTTATATCTGATTGATTTGTTGTTTTAAAGCATCCTGCAATATCTGAGAAAAATTTAATCCTCTTTCTAATGCGGCGGCATTAAGCCACGCAGGAAGTGTTACTGTACGGTTTACTGATTTATTTACATTTGCCATTCTTATAGATGGCATATAAACATCAATCAATGCTGATTTTTGATTTTTTTCTAAAGTAATATCAGATAAATGTGTTGGTTCCGGAATAGGTTCGTTGTCTTCCTCAATTCCTAACATTGTGACTCCCAATAATTCTCTGGCAGATAAAAAAGCATCGTTTTCATCTTCTCCAGATGTGGCAGTATCTAAATCTGGAAACTCTACGGCAATTTCACAACCGTCCTCATAAGTGAAGATAGCAGGATAGATATAGCGTTCAACTTTCTTCTTGTTTGACATATAGGTCACTCCTTATAATTTTTTAAGACTTCCCTTGATGTAATTTGCATTATCGTTACCGCCTTACAACTATACGATAACAAATATAATTATATTTGTCAATTAAATATAACAAATATTTTTGTATTTGTTATGCTTTCTATTTCTAAAATATGGATTATTTACAAAATTAGAAATATATTGAATAACTAATTAATGAATAAGATAGGGTTTACAAAACAAAATTATTGCGTATAATATAAATAAAGATATTTTTATGGTGGGGCGTTGTGCGAATTTACGCTCTTTATTCAGTGAAAGGAGGTATATTATGAATAAAGAATACACGGATATTGATAGAAAGAATGATTTCAACTTTTTCTTAACTCATTATAATGAGTTTTATGAAAAGTATGGTTATTGTTGTGTGGCTATTAGATTTAATGAAATTTTGGGAGTATATAAAAGTATTCAAGAAGCAATTAATATACTTTCCAATCAGTATGAATTAGGGGAATATATAGTTCAGGAATGCAATGGCGATGAAAGTGGTTATACCAATTATATATCATCTTGGCAATTAATTAGTGTGTAGGGGAGAATTTTAATGAACAAAAGAATATTGTCTGTTTTCACAGAAAAATATACAAAAATAGAAAATCGTTTATTAAATAAAGTTGTTTTATGTGCAAATGAAATTGTAGATCAAGCATTAGCTCAATGGGATACTGGGGCAACAAATACTTGCATTTCAGAGGAAATTGCAAGTAGATATAAATTGAAGCCTATTTCTTATGCACAATCAAAAACACCTTCGGGAGTATTGACTGCACCGATATATTTAATGGATATTATTTTGAATAATGAAGTTATATTTACTGATTGGAATGTTATGGGGAGTAAAATTGGAGCGCAGGGTATAGATATTCTTATTGGAATGGATATTATATCAAAAGGGGATTTTGCTATATCCAATTATGACGGGAAAACTCAGTTTTCTTTTAGATTACCATCGCAACAAGATGTGGATTATAAAAATGGAGAATCTAATGACACAAATAAAGACACCTGATAAGGTGTCTTTATTATTTTATCTGTCGGAATCCGACAAAACAATATGATTATTTCAATGTTCATTAACAGCCTCCATCTCGTCAACACTCATATCTCCATAAAAGTCCTGATTTTGAATATGCCGCATTTCATGCCAGTATGCTTCAAGTCTTCTTTCATAAGATAGTCTTGCGTTTAGAAATATGCTGAAGCTGCCATCATCATTTATAGTTACAACCGCTGGAACAGAATTTCCGAAGTCTAAGATTTGTACATTTATATTGTAGTCATCGTTCAGATGCATCACCCCCATTGTATATTATTCACCCTTTTCTTTTCGTTTCAATGCCATCAACATACTGTGTACAGTCTGTAAATCCTCCGGCTCGGCATCCTGGGCGGCATCAAAAAGAAGTGAAAGTTCTTTATTATCATATATTTTCTGTGCAATCCTGCTTGTTTCAGGATTGAGATAGTAGGATTGATTTTTTTCAGTTGTTTTGTCTTCTATTAAGTCGGAGCGGTTAATATCAAAATATTTTGCTAAAATATCTACTTTATCCATGCGTGGTAAGCGTGTTCCATTGCACCAGGTTGATACAGAGGATTTGTTGAATCCTAAATCGTTTATTAAATCAGCCTGATTTTTATCATGTAACTTCATATAATGTTTTAAATTTTCAGCAAATATTTTTTTATATCTATCGTCAAGCATTAACTTCACCTCATTTCTGTTTTTAAAAATAATAATACTACAATATGTGGAAAAAAGCAATGGAAAAGTAGAAAAAGTTTACAAAAAGCATTGACATCTACAAAAAGTAGAGGTATAATATAATTGTAACAAGGAGTTAGCAAAAAGAAAGGAGTAAAACGATGGCTAAGAAACATAAGAAACAAAAAAAGCTGTCAGTTAAAGAAGTAATCGAGTTGATTATTGAAGCAGCAACCGCCATTGCAGCATTGATAGCAGCGATTAAGTCTTAACTAACAGCTAGGGTGGGAGGGGCGAAAGCCCCAACTGCTTAAATCTTAGCACATTGTATAATATAAAGCAATGAGAAATAAAAAAAGTAATGTTTTGTTTTATTTGTTATCACTTAACATAGTGTTTGGGATAGCAAATGACTGGCACATTGTAAGCCGTATTCTTACGATAGGAAATGCAATACTGTTACTGTTGGAATGTGGCTCAGAGTTGATGAATGGATTGAGAAGAGAGTGAAAGTAAACGGAAAGGAAATGATGTGATGAATGGAATGGATAAATTGAGAAGTTCGATAATAGTTCTTCTTTGCTGTCTTGTTGTAATCGGAGCACTTAAAGGTATGCTTTTGATTATGAAAGTAGCTATAGGGATTTTGGCAGTATTTTTATTGGTACTGATATTAAGAAAAATATTTATAGAAGATTAAAAAATGCCCCCGGAAGTATTTGACACTTTCGGGGGTTTTGTCTGTTAACGCTCCCAGACTGGTAAGGAAGGGAGGTGTTTATCATGGTCTATTATTTCCTTTTGTCTACCAACATTATAAAATATGCAAAGATGATTTGCAATATGCGTATTATAATTAATGTTTGTCGGAATCCGACAAGCTAAAAAAGGTAGATGTTTAAACGACATCTACCTTAACTAATAAATGAAATAGGTGGGGTGACAATCCCACATCTCTTTAAGACCACAAGGGCGTGACGGCTGCCTGTTCCGTCCTCAGATTTCATTTATATAAGTTTATGTTTTTCATACTTTATTATACACTGTAAATGAAAAAAGTCAATATATTTATATTGCTTTGGCACGACTGTTTTCAATGTAATTGTTAAGTTGAGAATCTCTTAATGGATACATTGTACGAAAAGATGCCTTACCGTCATTTGATATACGAACAGCAACGGATGTGTTTTTTGATTGCTTTTTTATAAATGATATACTACTGTCTTTAGGATTAGTACTTATAAAATCTGGATTGGATATTATAGATGGAATATTTTCAAAACATTGTTTAAATTGTTCTGGAGAATCAAAATCCGAAATATGTTTTTGAATGTGTTTTATACGATTTTTCCAAAAAATAATATCAGTGCCAGCTATCATGTTTTGTGCAATATTAGGGTTTAAGTCTTTTACAAGTGTAATCAATTTGGAATTTATAACACCTATAGAGACAGCTTTAGAATTATCCTTAAATGTGTTGTCGTCTAGTTTATTTACCTTTTTCATACATGTATTCCTTTTTATGTTTTTTATCTCATTCGCCCTTCTCTTTCCTCTTCGTGACCTCACGAAAATGGTTAAAATATTTCTTGTTTATTCGTCCTCGTCTTCTTCATCATCAGAATAACTATCGTCTGAATAATTACCATTAGTTTCGAGCGAAGCACGATATTCACTTGCAAGCATTGTGCGATTGAATTCAGCGGTTGGTTCTATTTCTTCAACGAGCTTTTCAAGTTCATCTATTGATACTTTGAAGAACTCTTTACGAAGATTAACTTTATTTACTCGTTTATCTGTAAGCATCTGATGTAACTTGCTTTCAAGGGCAACTGCATCTTCTGAGAATATGAAGCTGTGGACATCGAATTTGAATGGCACACTTGCACTTCCAAGTTCGTTTACTCTGTCTTGTGGTTCAAGACGGCGTGTCATTCCGACCTTAAATACATCTTCGCCAAACGAACCAAGATTACTTATTATGTAAACAGTTCCAGCTTTACCATTCTGTAGGTTAGATATTTCTTCTTTCTTTAATACAACATCAGATAATTGATTTTGTAATTCAAGTATTCGTTTGTTGAGAATATCCATTTCTTCCTGAGCTGCATTTTTAAGCTGTTCTTTGACCTTATCAATTTCAGCTTTGTATTTGTCCTCTTCTTTTGCAATCTTTTTCTTTTCTGCTTCCAGTGCTTTGAGTTCGGCTGCTTCCTGACGCATCTTTTCTTTTAATGCAAGCTGTTCCTGCTTTTCTTTTTCTTTCTTTACATAATAGTTATATTCAATTTTGGCAGCATTTATAAACAGGTATTCAAGCTGGCCTATAAATTTTGTAAGAGTGCCGTATATCTGTTGGTTGCCATTGCCGGCAATCTCAAGATATTTCATCGTGACTTCTTTTATTTTATCTGTAGCTTTGTCTATTGTGCCATATTTCAAATCAGATAAAATATTTTGAAGTTCTGAACGCAATGCGATAACCATAAGCGAGTACATTGCTTTGTTTGATTTTGTAGTGTATCTTGAGGAATATTGTTCCATCAGTTTTGTTATCTGTTTGTCGTTTTCACGGTAGGCTTTGCGAAGTTCTTTTGAGTTCATGTATTGTAAATGCAAAAATACTGATGGAGCATAGGCATCAACAAGATTAAGGTCTTCTTGTTTGAAAGTTAGAAGTTCGGAAGATGGATCATATTCAAAGAAATTATTGATAGAGTATTTGATACTCTTGTAAAGCTCTCTGAATTTTGAAACTTTCTTTGCTTCTTTTTTGATAAGTTCTTTCTGTTTTGTTAATTCAAGATTTATCTCTGAATCAGCAGCAGCTTTCTGAATGTTTATTGTCTGATTTAAATTCTGGTATTCATTAGTGACATTCTGTAATTGTTTTTGTCTGTCTTTTATGTCAGATTTAAGCGTTTCAAGTCTTTTTTCAAGTGTTGAAATTTCTTCCAGTCGCTCTTTAGTGTCAAGTTCTTTAACTTTATCTTCAAGTTCTTTTATTTGATATTTGTGATTGTTTATAACCTGTTTTATTTCATCTTCTTTTTTATGAAGAAGGTAAAACTGGTATCCTATAAGTCCAGCTGCAATAACAAGCGGAACGATAAAATTCCAAAATAATGACGCAAAGCAGGCAATAGCACTTATAATTAGTATTTTTTTGATAAAATCTTTTTGGTTTTCCATATTATGTACCTCTTTTTGTTAATTTGTGTAATTTTAATCGAAAAGACTATGATAATCTGAATTATAGTCATCTAATGTATCTTCGATATTTTCGCCAAGAGCCTGAAAAATATTGTTTAATTTTTTGGCATAGTTAAAGGTAATAATTGCTGATATGAGCCAGCAGACAAGTAAAACTACAGTAACTCCAAACATGAATGTAACTTTTTTGTGCATGGAGTTCATTTCATTATGCATAGATTTGAGTTCATCATGCATTTCTGACTGTATATCGGGGGATACAATATTTGCATCAATGGCATCCTTTATAATCTTATCTTTTTGCAATGCTGATGCTTCATTCCATTCATTAACATTCATATGTAGATATATGCCGGGTTTGTGGCAAATTGGGCAATTTGCGTGTGTTTCTTCGTTTAAAAATGGTTGTTTACAGTTTGTGCAATAATGCATATAATTCATAGCTATTCTCCTTTTTGTAGTTTATTTATTCACCCTTTTCTTTCCTCTTTAAAGCCATAAGCATACTATGTACCGTTTGTAAATCTTCCGGTTCAGCATCTTTGGCAGCATCAAAGAGCAATGAAAGTTCTTTGTTATCATATATTTGTTGTGCAATCTTACTCGTTTCGGGGCTAAGGTAATAAGATTGACTTTGTTTATTTGTTTCGTTTTCGTTCCAACCCATTAAATATGGGACTGTAGTGTTTAATGATTTAGCAAACTTTACAACATCTTCTGTGGTTATTTTTATATTTCCACTTTCTATTTTGGAAATAGTTGTTCTTGATGTATATCCCATTTTTTGAGCAAGTTCATTTTGTGACATTCCACACTGAGTTCGTAATGTTTTTATTCGAGTGCCTATATTCAATATTATCACCGCCCTTTCTATTGGAAATTATACTATATGAGTGATTGAAACTCAACTATTTTTTAAGTTTTAATAAAACGGTGTTGACAAATAATCACATATATAGTATCTTATGTGTAGTGATTATAAATCACACAATAAGCGAAAGGAGTAAATTATTTATGACAAATACAGAACGATTGCGTAAGATTATTTCAAATTCTGGTTTAAAATATTCATATATTGCCGAAAAAATAGGACTTACGTATCAAGGGTTTAAGAATAAAATTGAGAATAAAAATTTATTCAATGTTGAGGAAGTTGATAAATTATGTAAGCTTTTAAACATTACGGATGTTTATCAGAAAGAAGAAATTTTTTTTGCTAAACAAGGTGATTTTTAATCACATGAGTTGCGAAATATTATATAAAAATGACTAAAGCGAGGTGAGAGCGATGGATAAAAAGGTAAAAGAGATAACAGAGTTGCAAAAAGAACTTGACCGCAGAACTGCGGTTGAAAAGTTGGCTGAGAAACTTATTATTGATGGAAAGTTTGAGGAAGCGAAAGAACTTCTTGAAACTTTAGATGATGATAAGGTTGAAAAGCTGATGGAACAGGAACCGCAACATGAATTTTCAAAAAATGATGAACGAACTTTAATTGAATACATAGCAGGTGCTGGTAAATCATGTTCTAAAGAAGAGGAAATAAAAAGAGCCGAAACACTTGGGAGGCTGTTTGCGGTATTGAGACAACCAGAAGATTTATATGCACTTCGATTTGCGTTAAGCAACCTTATAAGTTCGATACAAGTGGGTAGTTCTTTTCAGCTTGTTGTTAATTACGACAAAGACTTAAAAAAATTAAAAATAAATTATAGTCATAAGCCAGAAAATTTTTTGAAGTAATTGCAACAAGCCTTTGCTGTAGAGAACAAAGGCTTGCTGAGAATTAATAGGAATATTTAGTATTAATGACAAACTTTGCAGGCTCTAAGTTTTAAAGCCTTAGCTTTTTTAAGAGTTATTTTTTTGATTGTTTTACTGCGTCTAAGAGTGCGGCAGTTGCGTGTGGAATGATACGCATAACTAGAACCGGGAACATAATAGACGCTCTTAGCTTTAACTTTTTTAGCCTTAGCCTGAACGGTTGTACTTGTAGTGTTTAATGGTGCAAGTGCAATACTTGATACAAGGCATAATGATAAAGCTATTGAATAAATTTTCTTTTTCATAACAGTAAGCCTCCTTATTTAGTATTAGTTGCTGCAACAACTTATATATATCATAGGAGCATTTAGAGAAAAAATCAATAGATACTTAGATAGTAGTGAATAAAGACGAAAAGAGGTGAGCGGTATGGATAAAGCAAATGCACTAATTTTGGTTTCGATTATTCAGGAACAGGTTGTTGGATTTTGAGAAAGTGAGGTGAGAATAGTTGGGTGACAGTATAGAAGATATGTTAAATGTTACTATGAAGCGACTTGATTATATTATGAATGAAACAGATATTAATAGGGCATTAAAGTCGGAAATAAACAGTCTTATGCAGTCAGCTATTATAATTTTGAAAAGCCATTCAGGAGAAATTCAAGCAGAAAAGATGATGAAATGTTGGAAAAAATTGCAGAATTGGGCAAAAGTTTTATACATAGTTTCATTGAGGATGCCGTATGGAAAACCGCAATTAAAACAATTTCATTGTTCAAGATACTTTATGCACATAATTATTGAGAGCAAAAAGGAAATAAAACTAATTGAAAATTGTATAAAAGAGGCTGACGCAAAAACAGCGTCAGCCAAGAAGAATAAAACAGTTTAATGTTATTAGTAATTACTTCTTCTTTTTGAGCCTGCGTTCCTGCTTTTCTTCATAGGAACAGCGTGGAGCCGCAGAACCAAGCAGACAACCGTGTCTGTTGATGTCACGTGCGGAACAAATTTTGATATTGCAGCAATCTTGCAAATATGTTCCGTCAATATCCAGACGGTCTTCAAAGTCTGGAGAAATCAGGGGATTTACATAATTTCTTTTCATTGCAGCACCTCCTTTGTTATGGATTGCCAGCTCCGCAATAGCTGACAATTTGATTATAGCAATGGGGAAAGAAAAGGTAAATTATATAATTGCACCTGATTAAACAAAAAACTTTTGCATGGTACTTGGAATACGATGCGGAAGCTACAAATGTGTATATGGATTTTGAGAGAGTGAGGTGAGAGTGTGTATCAGATTATGGAGAGCTGGGCAGATGCTAAAAACAGAAATAATGTAACTCTTGAACAGAGGGTTATTGACAGGGTTGTTGCAGATGCATTGCAGACAATAAAAAATGGACTTCCTGAGGAAGCCCAGACGGTGGAAATTTTGGAATACATTGTTTCAAAATTGAAAGACAGGATAAAGGAGTGTCATTTGAAATTGTAGAAAGAGGTGAGAGCGATGGATAAAAAGGCAAAAGAGATAACAGAGTTGCAAAAAGAACTTGACCACAGAACTGCAGTTGAAAAGTTGGCTGAGAAGATGATTATCGAGGGAAAGTTTGAGGAAGCGAAAGAGCTTCTTTATACACTTGACGATGACAAGGTTAGAAATCTGATGGAAGAATGTCCAGATGAAGAAATTACAGAGACATATTTTTATCAGGATGAACTTAATCGTGAACATTCTGTTGATAAGCTTGTTACTGAGTATCTTATTGATGAAAAATTCGATGAGGCTATATCACTTTTAAAATCAATGGAAGATGAAAAAGTAATAAAAACTAAGTCTTTAAAAAATGATAGTAGCAGTGATAAGTGTTATGCGGAAGGGCATGAGGAAGTTAAAAGAGTCAAGCAGCTTGGAAGAATGTTTGTAAAGAAAGAACCGTTTGAAATAATGGCAGCTTTTGCATCAACATTATTTAGATTTTTTTATTTGACTATGAAGTTAAATAAAAACTTCCGCATGGTATTGGAATACGATGCGGAAGCCACGAATGTGTATGTGCATTTTGAGAAGATTATGGAATCTTTTTCACGATGCAACCATCCGGAATATTAATAAAGTTTAAATCATCTTCAGAGTAAAAAAAGAAATCGGATGATTGTTGGTTTGGCAACATTTCAAATCCGATAGCCGACATATCATCAATTTCTTTAATAACTCTAAGTCTTTCTTTTAGGGAAGTTGATTTAAAAGTTATTTGGTAATGGACTAAGCACATAAAGTTCTCCTTTCTTTGATACTTGGCTACGGCAATAGCCTGTATTAAAAGTATAGGGGGATGTGATGTGAAAATCAAGACGGCTTGTCGGATTCCGACAAGGGAGTTAGGAAGAAATTATCATTCATGATAAAAAAATCTGCAAAAACAGTTATTCATGATATGTTTTTTCGGATTTAGGCTCTTAAAATTAGATTAAAGAACAGTGGTCAAGACCTAAGCATAATATAAAACAAAAGCAGAAAGGGAGAGAATTATGGCAAAAAAGAAGATAACGCATAAAATCCTCGTGCCGACTAAAGACGGCGGTTATGTAAACTTTAATGATTTGTCTGAGGAGCAGAAGCAGCACATAAGAAATCAGTGCTTTACGAGATTTGCTGACAGCTATATGGGACAGCTTGGATATACAAGAGTTAAAGATGAGGATGTAGAAGCTGTTGCACAGAAATAAAACTTGCTGTGCTATCGGCATGACGGGCTGTTGTTCTTCTAAAATTATTTTTGGGGCGGGATTGCCCGCCCTAAAGAATTTGAGGACAGCAAAAATCAAGATAAAGGAGGCAAAAAAGTATGGCTAGGTTAAAGCTGGACGAGCTTGCAGGCGGTGCGGCTCAGGAAAAGTTTGACAGAAGTTTTAGCAAGGTGGCACAAAATCTTATGGATGTAAATTGCCCGTTTGATAAGAAAAGGGCAATAACGCTGCAGTTTGAGTTTGCATTTAAGGATGAGTCAAGAACTGAACTTGAGGTTAAGATTACATCTAAAGAATCGCTTGCTCCTCAGATGCCAATTCGTACACAGATGTCAATCGGACAGGATTTAGAAACTAAGAAAATATCTGTGCAGGAATATGGCAGCAGTGTTCATCAGAAATCTCCGGTAAATACAAATGAATTAGAGGATGGTTCAGAGGTGACATTATCTGATGGTTCGGTTGTTAATACGGATACGGGCGAAGTAGTAAATTATAGGGATATTAACAGATTAAAGGCTGTTCAGTAAGGAGGAAATCAATGATTAAAGATGCGTTAGAATACATTGTAGGAATGAAAAAACCTAACATTACAGAAATAGGCGGTCAAACTTATTCGGATAAAAAGCTGGAAAGGATAAGTTATGAGCCTCATATTGAACCTTTTAAATTATCTACTTTAGATAGTTTAATAAAGTACATCAAATCTGATTTAGAAGTGCCTGTTACTCCATTCTTTTTACATATAGTAAGTGAAAAAAGTGTAAAAATGCTTTCAACACTTGACAGTGATAAGCATAGAGAATGTTTAGCAGTTGTTGATGCAGAAGTTCCAAGATTTGAATTTGGTGCGTATATCCCGCAGGAAAATTTTTGTATCAATCTGAAAACGAAGTTTATTCAGAATGAGGACAGAGAACTTTTAGTTTCATTTGCCGGAAATGTTGAGGATAAAACTGTAGCAGAATATGGTGACGATGGCATTTCGCAGAAAGCAACAGTAAAAACAGGGGTTGCTTCAAAAACAGAAACAATCGTTCCTAGTCCGGTACATCTGAAACCGTATAGAACATTTGATGAAATAGACCAGCCGGAATCAGATTTTATTTTTAGAATTAAATCTGATAAATTTGATGGAATTACTTGTGCATTGTTCTCGGCAGATGGCGGTGCATGGAGAACAGAAGCTAAGCAGCGTATAAAAGAATATTTAAACAATGAATTGTCTGATTTGATAGAAAAAGGAAAGATTATAATTCTTGCTTAATAGGATAGGTCAATATTATTCAAGTGATCCGTTCTTTATTGTGAAGTGCAATAAGTGTGGTAAAGAGGTTTACAGTACCAGACGGAAAAATGAAAAATGCAGCAAGTGTGGAAGTGCCGATGTGAAAACATCGGTACCGTACCACACGATTGAACAACATAAAAAATGAATTTTAGGAGGAACAACATTATGAAGACAATTTGTATTGCCGGGTTGAAGGGTGGTATTGGCAAGACCACTACCACAACAACCCTTGCTTATTTATTACAGGCTGAAAAAGAAAAAAGAGTGCTTTTGATTGATGCGGATTGTCAGGCAAATGCTACTATGACATACGATGTTGAAACATCAGATGATGGTATTGCGGATATTATGTCATATGCGTTAAAAGGTGATACGCCGGATATTAAAAGCCACATTATAACTACGGACTATGGTGTGGATATTGTTCCATCGTCTACGGGTTTGCAGGTAGTGAACGGACGATTACAGGTAGAAAAGGAACATAGTCAAATTGATGTTCTGAAAAGAGCGTTGTCTGAGATTGAAAATGAATATGATTACTGTATTATTGACTGCGGTTTGCAGCTTGATATTACGGTTTTAAATGCTATATGTGCTTCTAATCTTGTACTCAGTCCACATAAAATCGGTGGATTTGAGGAACAGGGAAGTGATGTATTGGATGAAATTCTTATTCAGTTATCCAATACAGATATAGGTGAGAATATAAATTTGAGAAGATTTGTAACATTGTTCAGAAAAAATAAAACAATGTGTAAATTTCTTGCTGCAACGCAGGATAAATATGATTCTACTCTTATGCCGTCATATGTGCGTGAGAGTGTGCAGGTTATTAAAAATTCTATGATGTCGGGTCCATTGCCGTATAATTTTAAAAATTGTATTGCGGTAAAAGATTACAGGCAGCTTCTTGATGATGTGCTGGAGGTGATGGCATGACAGGTTCATCTATTCTTGATACTTTAAATTCAAAAAGTTTATCCGGTGGAAATATGAATACTACATATGCAAGGTTTCGTTTGCAGGATATACCGATTGACAAGATTTATTCTAATGACAAGAATTTCTATCCTCTGACTGATATAGAACAACTTGCAAATGAGATAAAGCTGTGCGGTCTGATGGAAAATCTTACTGTAGTAAAAGAGCCTTGCGAGCGTGGTGAATACAGGCTTGTAAGCGGCGAACGAAGATGGAGAGCTTTGACTTATCTTGTTGAAAATGGTGAGGACAAGTTTAAAAATGTGTCAGCGAAGGTTACCAGATTTGATAATCAGAATGAAGAAGAACTGTATCTGATAGTGGCAAATTCTTATAGAACAAAGGATTCTGCTACAAAAATGAATGAAGTTAAAAGGATGCAGGAATTGCTTCAGAGTGCAAAAGAAAACGGGACAAGCATCAATGGTTATGATATGCAGCAGGAGAGCATCAGAAGTGTTATGTCAAAACTTCTGGGAATGTCGGAAACTAAGATTGCGGAGTTGACTGTAGTTATAAATCATTTGATTGATGAATTTATGACAATGCTTAACGATGGGACGCTCGGTATATCGGTAGCTTATAAGATAGCAGGAATGTCACCCGATATGCAGCTTGAGTTTTTTGATTATTGTGAGAATGAGCCAAAGATCACATTAAATGTTGTAAAGGATTTTAAGTGGCTTAAAGAATCTGAATATGAAAATCAGCAGATACCGGGACAGAGTTCTATTGATGATATAAAAGGAGACTATGATATAGAGCCTGAGAATATTGAAAGCGATGTAGATAATGTAATTAAGGCTTTGGAACATGATAGCGATGCAGATGTAAGTTCACAGGCTGCTGATGTAAAAGACAGTATTAAATCATTTGATGCATTGATGGCAGAAAAACATGGAAAGTGTGATGTAAATGTTGATGATGATATTGAATTGGAAACACATAATGTTTGTGAAAACGATAAGGCAGCAGATTACATTGCCGGGATGCTGAACAGTCCGGTAAATGAAAAAAATACTGAAAATAATTGTGAAATAAAAGAGGAGATGAGACACAGTATTATTGAGTATGTAGTAAATAAATATAATATCAGTTTACTTCAGTATATCAAAAGCAGGATTGCTATGTGCTGTGAAGACTGCTGCATAAAGATTGATGATGAGCAGATGAGTACAATGAGCAGTTATCTGTCAAGGGATATAAATGCCCTTGCTGAACAGTATAAGTATGATGACTGATATTGCTATTTGAAAGGATGTGGTTCTATTGATTGTTTTTAACCATAAGGCAGATAAACCTTTGATTTTATCAGATAGGAGATGTAATGAGGAAAGACAGACCTTTGAAGAAACTTAACAAGTTCAAATATAAAGAGCTTGCTTATTTCTGTTACCAATACAGCGAGTGGGTATCTCAGATTAGGGATATAAAGCATAACTTAGGGGTATCAGGAGTGAACTATGACGGGATGCCGCACGCTCATAACACGGCATCATCAGTTGAAAATCTTGCTATTAAACTTGCGATGCTTAACAGCAGGATAGAGCTTATTGAAAAGGCTGCAATGCTTACTGATAAAGAGCTTACAGCGGCATTATTAAAATACTGCACAACTCCGGGGATGAGTTTTAGAGAATTGTGCAGCGTTGAGACTGTAAATTGCAGCGAAAGTACATTTTACAGAAAAAGAAGTGAGTTTTTCGGTATATTGGACAAACTCAAGGAAGAAAGTTATTATTCAGAGCTGCCAAGAAAATACAGGGCAGTTGAGAAACATCATAGAGGTAAATGGACCTCATGATAGATTTATTTACTTATTAGCTTATATGGTTTCTTTAAAAATATTGTGAAAGTATATGGGTTAACAATATAGTTTTTGATTATTTTATTTTTATGGGACTTGTATGCTTTGCTATGGTGAGCATATTTGGTCTGTGATACAAGAGGATGCCGACTATTCGGACGGAGTCAGTTGGTCGGATGTTTCTCTTTGCTTTTGTAAAATAGCCCGTTTAATTAAAAGGAGGACGCACTAATGAACCATAAGGAAGGTATTGACTACTTTCCAGTTAAATGTGCGGCTGATAAAGCAATTGAACTTGTAACAGCAGAATGTGGGTTAAAAGCATATGCCGTCATATTTACCCTGTTAAAAAAGATTTATGGTGAACATGGGTATTATTGTGAATGGCAGCGAGAGGACGCTTTGTTACTCGCGTCAAATATGTTTGGCGGTGGTGACGGGGCAGTCAGTCGTATAAATCATATAGTGAACTGCTGTGCAAGGCGGGGTGTCTTTTCATTGGAACAGCTTGAAGAAAACGGAATATTAACTTCCGAGGAAATTCAAGAAAATTTTCTTTTCGCAACAAAGAGAAGAAAATCTGTAAAAATGAAGAGAGCATACCTCTTAGTTAAAGTCGCCCTTTTGCCGGATAATGTAATCATTTTGGATGAAAATGTAGACATTTTGGACGAAAATGCAGACATTTTAAAACATAGTAAAAGTAATAGTAAATATACTAACACTCTATCTATAGTGCCGACGCTTCAGGAGGTAAAAGATTATGTTGCTTTAAACAATCTTAAAATCAATCCTGAAAAGTTTTATGAATATTATGACCGTATTGATTGGAAAGACAAGTATGGAAGGAGAATAAACTGGAAAAGCACTGCTGATTATTGGAATAAGACAGAGCGGGCAGACCAAAAGCCGTCAGGCAATACAAAGTCAGGATATTCAACTAAAAAGAAAAATCAGTTTAATTCATTTAACCAGAGAGATATAAGTTCCTCAGATATGAGCGAACTTGAACAGCGATTATTAAATCGTGGTTGATTTGTCGGAATCCGACAAGATAAAAAATTTAAATGCACCTTTACATAGCGAAAAAATAGCTGTAGGAAAATTAACTATCACAAATAAATATTGGGAGTGCGGTGCAGCTCCCGGAAAGGAGTCGGCATGAAAGTGGCTGGGAAGAAAAGAAAGTGCGGAATCTGTGGGAAAAAATTTAATGCAAATTCACATAATCAAAGATATTGCTCAGAGGAGTGCCGTTGTACAGCAAGAAGAAACAAGGCTTATAAATGGTATCAAAAAAATAAAGAAAATAAAAAGAAAAAGGTGTTGGAAGAAAAAAGATGCAGATATTGTTATGAGTTATTTATTCCAACTTGTCAACAACAGATTTTTTGTTGTGATAAATGCAGGAGAGAAGAATATAAGAAAAGATTTCCGGCAAGAAAGGAATTGCAAAGGATAGAAGTTAAAGACAATAAAAAGTCTGAAAAAACACTTGCGGATATAAATAAAATAGCAAAAAGCAAAGGTCTTACATACGGTCAGTATATGATTCTTTTACAGACGGAAAAAGACCGGAAAGAAAGAGCAAAGATAAGCTAAGGAGGATGTTAATATGTTGAATAAATTGTTGATAAAGATGGTAAAAAGATTTAGATATGTGCAGGATTTGGAAAGCAGGATAGAACAGCTTAGGGCAGTGGAAACAAGACTTCGTGAAGAAAAGGGTGATGCGGTAGTTGAGAAGAATAGGGCTGCGTTGAAATTAAACTATCTTGAAAGCGTGGTTATTGATTTGATACAGCAGCCACATATGGTATTTGCAGATGCAAAGGGAGAGTTTATAAGCATTGACGAAGCTGATTTGGACGCAAATAAAAACAAGTATGTCAAGTGTACACATACATTCCCGGAAAACAGAATTATGATGAGAGTTAAGGAGGGAACAGAAGAATGATTGATGAAAAAATACTTATAAAAGCTTTTGAAAACAGGATTGATACATTTTTAAAGCAGCACCCAGACCAGAAAGATTGTGCAGCAGTGCAGGGACAGAGAGAAATTATACAGTTGATTGAGGCAGAAGCAAAAAGGCAGGAGGCAGAACGGCGAGAGCATATAAAGAGCTTTGAGTGTAAGCTGTTAGGCAGGTTGGACGATATAAAGGAGTCAAAAGAAGCGTTTTGCGATGAGCAGGAAGAAAAGTGCGGTTTATATGATAGTTGTTTTAACTGTTTAATTGGTGGAATTGTCGATTTGATAAAACAACTTGAGGATGAACAGGAATACTCTTATGCAAACTTTGATGAATATGTGGACGAGGTTGCACCGTACTTTGATGCGGAATATAATGACCGCTTTTGTGATGGTATTAAACAGGCGATTATGGTTATTAGAGCGGCTTTTAGAGAGAAGATGCCGAGGATAATGGAATATGTTGTGACAAAGTGAAGATAAGGGAGGAGTGCCGGAGATGAGATTGATTAGTGATGAAAATTTAAAAGATAGAGCAAGTGAATATTGCTTATCAGAAGATGAGTTCAGAAGATTTTGTGAAATAATAGACGCAGAACCAACGGCTTGTGATGTGAATAAATTGATAAAACATTTAAACGATTATGCTTTGCAGGAAGCACCAAACGATAATGAAAGTCCAGGAGAAAGAAGAATATCAAAAGCTGTGTATGATACAATACAGAATTGTATTAAGAGTATAAAAGAAACAGTGGGAGCTTATGACAAAGGGTAAATTTAAAATACTTAAAAATTAAGGAAAGGCGGTCGATAGACCGTCTTTTAAAAAATAAAATAAATTTATAAAAAAGCATTGACATAAGGGTAACCTTATAGTATAATATAATTGTAGCAAGGGAATGGCAGGAAAGGAGATAGAAATGGAAACGGAGATTGAAGAAATGACAAAAGCAGATTTGATAGCAATATTGGTATCAATTAGAGAAGTAGCAAAAGCAAATAATGAACAGGCAACAGTAAATCACATAACAAAAATGCTTGAAGAAATTCGTAAATAAAATCTTCAAGCATTAACCATCAAAACCGAGGGCAGACCTACAACTTCCTGCTATCTGTCCTTGGTATAAAAATAATAGCAGGAAAATAAAAAAAAGTAAAGAGGTGATATGATGCCAAAGGCACAGACGAAAGCTACAGATAAATGGCAGAAAAAGGTTGGTATAATATCAAAGTCGTTCAAGCTGAAAAAAGAACTGACTGACGAATTTAAGGAAGCCTGTGAGAAAGCTGGAGTGAGTCAGGCGGCACAGATTTCCAAGATGATGCGTGAGTTTATAGACGAGCAGAAATAAATATTTGAGGTAGATTTTATGAAAGTTGCATATCCGGTTATTTTTACAGATGTCGGTACAAATATTTTGATTGAAGTACCGGATTTGGGTATTCTGACAGAGTCAAATGAGGAAGGTAAAACAAAGGGAAGTATGGCAGATGCAATTACAATGGCAAGAGATGCTATTGTACTGAGCAACAGCGAAGCACAAGAAGCAGGAAAGAAAGTAATACAGCCATCTAAAATGACGGATATAGACATATCCAAAGGTAAATTTTTTCAAGATGGGGTAAGCATTTTATCTTTAGTTGATGCTGAGATAGTATCATAAAAATATTATAAAAGGCGGTCGAAAGACCGTCTTTTTTGAAAAAATAAAATAAATTTTAAAAAGTATTGACATAGGGGACACCGTATGGTATTATATAATTGTAGCAAGGGAATGGCAGGAAAGGAGATAGAAATGGAGAACGAAGAAATGAACTTAGCGGAATTGTTAAAAGATACAGCAGAGGAAAATCAAACAAGAAAAATCTTAGCAATCTTGGAAGAAAGCAAAGACTTGCAAGAGGCAAAGGAAAAAGTAAAAGCCCTACTTAAAAAGTAGAGCTTACACAAACCAAAACACCGAGGGCAGACCTACAACTTCCTGCTATCTGTCCTTGGTATAAAAATAATAGCAGGAAAATAAAAAAAAGTAAAGAGGTGATATGATGCCAAAGGCACAGACGAAAGCTACAGATAAATGGCAGAAAAAGGTTGGTATAATATCAAAGTCGTTCAAGCTGAAAAAAGAACTGACTGACGAATTTAAGGAAGCCTGTGAGAAAGCTGGAGTGAGTCAGGCGGCACAGATTTCCAAGATGATGCGTGAGTTTATAGATGAGCAGAAATAAAAATAAATTCCCTGTCGGATTCCGACAAAATAATTTTTTCAAAAAGTTGGGAGGCAGGGACACCAATTCTGTGATATAATGCTAATATCGCAAAAATAGAAACAAAGGGAGAGAACGCAGGTTTTCTCTCTTTTTTAATGCTTGATTTAAGGAGGTGAGGAGGAGTGAATACGGTTGAACCAATTCGTGATATAAACACGGTGATGGATATTGCTGATTATCTAAAAAGCAAGAATGAAAGAGATTATGTAATGTTTATGTTTGGAATTTATACGGGACTTAGAATATCGGACATACTTAAGTTTCGTGTGCGAGATGTTAAAGGGAAAGATGCGATTTATCTTAGAGAAAAAAAGACAGGGAAAGAAAAACGGTTTCCACTTAATGCTGAACTAAAACCGATTATTGAAGATTATATATCTGACAAGAAAGATTATGAATATCTCTTTAAATCATGCAGGAGTGGTAATAAAGCAATAAGCAGACAGCAGGCATACAAAATACTGTCGGTAGCAGGTAGGAAGTTCAACATTGATAAGGTGGGAACACATACACTCAGAAAAACATTTGGGTATCATATGTACCAGCAGACACACGACGCAGTCACTATAAAAGAGATTTTAAATCATGCAGATATAAGTGTGACATTGAGATACATTGGTATCAATCAGGACAACAAGGACAAAGCGATAAAAGGTTTATCGTTTAGAAAGAGTGGAGAGCATAAGGCTCTCTATTGATGTTAAATCTAAAAATTGGCATAAGATTTATTTTTTCATGTGCTAGTTGTCATATTGTGGCTATGTAATCTTAGATGAATATTTTTTTCTGCACTTTAATGAAAGAATACAGTTTAAAAGAAGTTTACAAAATTACTAGATATGTCAACTATTTTGAAGAAAAACGGAAAATTGAAAAAAGCTAGGAAAATTGAAAATTTTTGTGAAAATTCCGCAGAAAAAATTTAGGTTCTGTGACGGGTCTGAAAAAAATTGAGGGTCATGTGAGCCCGATTCTTGGCTAGTTTTTTATAAAAATAATATTGCATTGCCGTTTCCGTTTTTAAAGAAAGGTGGTGGTAAAGATGGCAGATAGCACAAAGGTAACAGATGTATCAGCGGTGACAGTATCAGCAAAGGTGCTTGCAAACATAATAGGCGTTGGTGACAGGCAGGTGAGAAATCTTGCAGATGAGGGAATTCTTGTCAGAAATAGTCATGGTCGCTATTTGCTTGAGAAGTCTGTTAAGAATTATATTATGAATCTTAAAATATCAAAGGTCGGTGAAACAGTAACCAGCGATTTTGAAGACGGTGAACTGGATCTTAAACAGGAACAGGCAAGGCATGAGCATATAAAAAGTATGATTTCAGAAATTAAGCTGCAACTTATCAAAGGACAGGTTCATAAGTCTTATGATGTAGCAAATGTGATTACAGATATGTTTACTAAGTTCAGAAGCAAGATTTTGGCTATCCCGGCGGAGGTTGCTCCGTCAGTCGAGGGAAAGAGTAAAAGTGAGATTATGGAGGTTTTGCGTGATGAGCTTGAAAATGCTCTTAATGAGCTGGCAGACTATAATCCATCTGATTATTATCCGGATGAGTATATAGAGCTGTCAGAGGATGACCTTTTTAACGAGTCAGCAGGGAAAGCAGGTGAGGCAGATGAGGACTAAAAAGAAAAATGAAAAGGTAGCTTACCACACATTGCATTTTATATGTTCTCTTACAAAAGCTCTAAGACCTAAGGAAAAAATGTCGGTTTCCGATTGGGCGGACAAACACATGGTTTTGCCGGGGGGAAGTAATAAGGCTGGCAAGTTTAGGAGTGATTCTGTTCCGTATCAGAAAGAAATAATGAATGCGATTACGGATTCTGCCGTAACGGAAGTTACTGTTATGTCATCGGCTCAGATAGGAAAGACAACTATTGTATTGTGTGGTATTGCATACTATATAGAGCATGAGCCGAGTACACAGCTTTTGGTTCTTCCAACTTTATCGCTTGGTGAAAAATTCTCAAAGACAAGGCTTGCACCTATGATAAGAGATATTCCGGTGCTTCGTGATAAGATAGCACCTGCAAAGTCAAAGGACTCTGATAACACGATTCTTTTTAAACAGTACGCAGGCGGTTATATCGTTGTGTCGGGTGCTAATTCTGCGGCTTCACTATCATCAATGCCTATCAGGGTTGTATGGATGGATGAGGTTGACCGCTTTCCGGCTAGTGCAGGCGGTGAGGGTGACCCTGTAACACTTGCTCAAAAGAGAGCAACAACATTCTGGAATAAAAAATATATTAAAACATCAACACCGACTACAGAAAATGGTCGTATCAATAAAGAATATTTAAAAGGCACTCAGGAAGAATGGTGTGTGCAGTGTCCTTGCTGTGGTATGTATCAGCCGTATTCGTTTAAGAGAGTGGATTTTAACATAGTCGGAATGAAATGCGAATACTGTGAGGAAGTAATCGAAGAAAAATATTGGAAAGAATCAGAGCATATGTGGATAGCTGCACATCCGGAAAGAAAAAATAAAAGAAGTTTTCACCTCAATGCAATGGCATCGCCGTGGGTGGCTTGGAGCGATATTATAGATGAATTTCAAAGTGCAATGGATGAGTTTAAGACATATCACGATACAGAAAGGTTACAGGCTTTCGTGAACACAACTCTTGGCGAAACATGGAAAGAGGACGAGGTCGCAGAAGAATCGACCACCGAAGATAAACTTTTGGAGCGTGCGGAGCATTACAAAGCTGAGATACCGGAGGGAGTTCTTTTGCTGACGGCAGCAGTAGATGTTCAGAACAACCGTTTTGAGGTTGAAGTGAAAGGCTGGGCGAGGGATTACGAAAGCTGGGGCATACATAAGACAGAGATTTATGGAAATCTTGAAACATCACAGGTATGGAATGAGCTGGAAGAATATCTTGAAACAACTTTTTGCTTTGAGGATGGCAGGGAACTTAATATAGCTGCATTTGCTATTGATACGGGTGGTAATCACACAAACAGAGTATATAAGTGGATAAAAGCAATGAAGAAAAAGGGCAAGAAAGCATATGGAATTAAGGGATATGCCGGAAAGCCCGGCATACCACTTTTATATAAGCGAAGCAAAGTCGAGATTAAGGAAAAGAGCAGAGACGGCAAGAGAGATATAGTTGTGGACTCAACAACGATATGGATACTTGGAGTTGATGCAGGCAAGGAAAATATAACAAACTGGCTGACGATTGAGGAAAAAGGCGAGGGATATTGTCACTTTCCGAATAATGTCGGAAAAGGTTATGACAGAGAGTATTACAAGGGACTTCTCTCAGAAAAAAAGATAAAAAAGAAAGTCAGAGATGTTATTAAAGATGTGTGGGTAAAGAAAAGCGGTGCCAGAAATGAACCGCTTGACCTGTTTAACTATAATCTTGCAGTATGTGAACTTTTGCGTCCTGTGTGGAGTGATTTAGAACTAAAAATTTCAAAAGGAATAAATTATACAAAAGCGGTTAAAAAGGTTAGAAAACAGAGAAAAAGCACAAAAGGTCTGTCAATTTGAGAAAAATTTTTATAAAATTTCAAAAAGTTGGGAGGCAGGGACACCAATTCTGTGATATAATGCTAATATCGCAAGAGGTGAAGAAAGAGAAATATTGTTGATTTTGAGGAGAGAACGCAGGTTTTCTCTTTTTTTGATGCTCAATTTTATTTGGAGGGTTATTGTGGAAAAGAATAAAGAAAGAATTACTTTTTTGAAGAAAAGGCTTGAAATGTATTACGAAGCAGAAGAAAAGATATTGCAGGGGCAGTCTTACACTATCGGTTCGAGAACATTGACAAGAACAAGCCTTGCGAATGTTCAGAGCAAAATTAAAGAACTTGAGAGTGAGATTTCTGCATTGGAGACAAGAGGAAATAGCAAAAGGCGAAGCGTCAGAGTTGTGCCACTTGGATAGGAGGTCATATGTTTGAAAATATAATGGCTGTTGTTAATCCGGGCGGTGTGGCAAAGAGAGCAGAGGCAAAGCTTAAAATAGCTGAAACAAACATGAAGATTGATGCGGTCAAAATGAAACATACTATGTTGAATGATATTATTTCAGACAGCGGAAAAGATGTGACAAACAGCGGATATTCTCATGGAGCCGCATCAAGAAGGAGAAGCTGGGCGAAGAAATATCATTCAACGAGTTTATCTCCAAAGTCGGATATTGAGGAAAACAGAAAAATTTTAAGAGAGAGGTCGAGAGATCTTGCCATGAACGCTCCGCTTGCATCAGCGGCGATTGCGAGTACAAGAACAAATTGTGTCGGAGCTGGTCTTGTTCCAAAGCCTAAGATTGATTATGAATTTTTAGGGATTTCAGAGGATGAAGCAAAGGAAATTCAAAGGCATATCAAGAAAGAATTTGCAATCTGGGCGGAAAGTACCATGTGCGATAATAACGACCAGAATAATTTTTACGAATTGCAACAGATAGCTTTTAATGATTGGCTGCGTAATGGTGAAGAGTTTGTCTTGATAAAATATGACAAGCCTACAGCGAATATGCCGTATCGTCTTAGGATAAAACTTGTAGAAGCTGACAGGGTATGTACTCCGGGAAGTATTGACGGAGAATATGATGGTTTTGATAAAAAAACAGCAAACGGCAACACGATAATAAACGGCGTTGAGATTGATGCAAACGGCAAGGTTGTAGCTTATCACATATCATCACAGTTTCCGGGTGAGTATAACTCTGCAGAAACAAAATGGACGAGAGTTGCAAAACGTGGTGATAAAACAGGAAATCCAAATATATTACATATGTTTAATGGGGAACGTGCCGACCAGTACAGGGGCGTTCCTTTTTTAGCACCTGTTGTTTCTACGATTAAGCAGCTTACAAGATACACCGAAGCTGAGATAATGGCAGCAGTCATAAATTCAATGTTTACCATTTTTATTCAGACGGAGAGTGGCGAGGATATGGGTGGATTTGCCGGAGAGGATGAGTATGACGATGGAGCAGAGACAGAAGATGACGAGGTCGAACTTGGTTATGGAAATGTCAATTTTCTAAAGACAGGCGAGAGTGTCAAGACTGTTGAATCATCACATCCAAACGCAAATTTTGATACATTTGCAACGGCAATGGCAACTCATGTTGGTGCCGCATTGGAGATAGCTCCGGAGGTGCTTCTTAAAAAGTTTTCTAATAACTTCTCAGCATCCAAAGGTGCAATGAATGAAACATGGAAAGCTTTCAGAATGCGCCGCACATGGTTTGTAAATGATTTCTGCAAGGAAATCTATGAACTTTGGTTTAATGAGGCAGTGAGCACAGGGCGTATAAATGCACCGGGGTATTTTGAAAATCTTCTTGTAAGAAAAGCATATCTCAACTGTACATGGAATGGACCTGCACAGGGTCAGTTGGATCCGGGCAAGGAAGTCGTGGCTGCTGCAAAGAGGATTGAGGCAGGGCTTTCAACGCATGAGGATGAGTGTATTGCATTAAATGGCTCTGATTTTGAAGATAATGTCAGGGCATTAAAGAGTGAAAATGAGATGCTTGCTGATGCAAATAAAAATGAAAGTGAGGATGTAAAAGAGTGACGAAAATAAATGTCAAAGGTCCGATAGTATCAAATGACTCAGCGTGGCTTTACCGCTGGCTTGGGTGGGATGCCTGCTGTGTTAATGATATTAATACGGGACTTGAAAGTGCAAATGGTGATGATGTAGTAATTGAGGTTAATTCGCAGGGCGGTCTTTGCACAGCCGGATTTGAAATGTATTCGACTATTAAGCAGTATGAGGGAAATGTAGAAGTTCATGTTATAAATGCCTGCTCTGCCGCCACGTTTATCCTTTGTGCAGCGGATAAGGTGCTTATGTCAGATGCAGCGGTTGTAATGATACATAATACTCAAAGTTCTTGGGGTGGTGGTGATTACAGAGATGCACAGATGACTGCTGATATGTTAAGAGAGTTTAACGAGAGTGTGTTAAATGTCTATGAGAAAAAAACCGGAAAGAGCAGGGAAGAATTGCAGGCAATGATGGATAATGATACATTTATGTCCCCTCAGACTGCGATTGAAAATGGATTTGCTGACGGTATGCTTTTTGAGGATGAAAAGGACGATGAAAGCAGCCAGATGAATTTTATTGAGGCATCAAAGCAGATGGCTGTATATAACAGCACACTTCCGGTTATTTCAGATGAAAAAGCACATGAACTTATGCTTTTGTTAAACAGTGGAAAATTGCCGGAGAGAAAAGTACCTGATGATTTGAACAGCAATAAGGCGGATAATCCATCTGAAAATGCTGATACAAATAATATAACTAACGAAAACAACGGAAAGGAGCAGAACATGACATTAGAGGAAATGTTAAAGGAGCATCTGGAGCTTAAAGCTGAGGTTGATGTGTTAAAAGCTGAGGCTAAAGCAGAGGGTGAAAAAGAGGGAGCAGACAAAGAGAGAGACAGACTTGAAAATCTTGATAAGATTGCGGCAAATGTATCTGCGGAAATGCTTAAAAATGCAAAGTACGGGGATGCTGATGCGAGGGTTGATGCGAGAGAACTTGCTTATCAGGCTATGCTTGCGCAGAAACAGGAGGCGGTTGCATATATGCGTGATGCAATGGCTGATTCTAAGGAGTCGGGAGCTACTGATGTAGGGGCGAGTTTGTCGGATTCCGACAAGGACCTGCAGGATGTTGAAAATATGGCAGCATATGTAAATGGCAGAAGAGGAGGCAAGAGATGAGCTTAAACAGTAGTATAAAACATTATAGTGACAAGCTGATTTATGATTCTTCACATGAGATTGATGCGGGAGTTTTTACAGTGACGCTTCCTACGGAATCAAAAGCAGCAGGAACAGTAAAAAGAGGTCAGATTATTTACTTTGATACGACCAAAAAAGAATATGTTCTGAAAAAGGGTGATGATGGTGTGGCAGCAGTTATTGCTGCAGAAGATACATCTTATGCAGAGGATGACACAGAGGTTGCGGTACAGTCATACATAAGTGGAACATTCAGGGAAAGTGAATGTATTTCTGACGGAAAACTTGAAGCGGATGATATTGACACATTACGCATCAGAAATATTTATCTCAAATAAAGGGGGAAAACAGAGTGATAAGAGAAACTTACAAACTTGTAAAAACAGTTAAAAAAATGTATCCGGTAGTACAGTTCTTAAAAGACAGATACTTCCCGGATGGACCTGTTTATTATTCAGAAAAGGCGTTAATCGAGTTCAAGAAAAAAGGACGAAAGATTGCGCCTTTTGTTATTCCACTTGTAAACGGAATAGTCATGGAAAAAGACGGTTACAGAACGGATATTGTAGATGCGCCGTATATTGCACCTAAAAGGGTTATTGCAGCAAAGGAACTTGAGCAGAAAGCGTTTGGAGAGTCTCCTGAGTCAGGAAGAAGTCCTGAACAGCGTGAAAATGAACTTGAGTCGGAGTTTATTGACGATAATCGTATATCTATACTCAGAAGACATGAAAAGATGTGTGCAGATATTCTTTTGACGGGACAGGTTATAATGAAACATTATGCAACAGCGGAAGATGCCGCAAAGGGTGAAAATTATGATTTTAAATATCTCCGCTTTTATGAGGGTGAGTTTAAAAATAAATATAAATTCACAAAGAAGTTTAAGGACATGACAACAGCCGAAAAAATTCAGGAGTTTTACAAAATGGCTACAGTTCTTCGCAAGAGGGGTGTTAGAGCAACAGATATTGTTATGACATCTGATGTGTCAATGCTTCTTATGTCGGATAAGGACTTTTTAGAGTTCTATAACAAGGCAAAAGTAAATATCGGTGAAATCAATCCGACAGAACTTCCAGACGGTGTGGTATCAAATGGCAGCATCAATATAAACGGTGTAGTTATGACATTGTTTACATATGATGAAATCTATGAAGATTTAGATGGTGAGGAAAAAGCAATTCTTCCGGCAGGAACTATTGCTTTTTTACAGCCTAACATGGGAACTACAGTATATGCTCAGGTTACTTTCTATACAAAAGATGGATTTAAGTCATATGCAGAAAAGATTGTTCCACGCTTAGTTGGGGATGAAAAGTCAAACATGGCAGAGGTTCAGGCATTTTCAAGACCTGTTATGTATCCAAATGATATGGATGGTTGGCTTGTGGCAAATATTTATGATGAGACTGCATCTACTCAGACAGAAGCGGACAACAGCGTGGATACGCATGAGCCTCCGACAGCAGATGTGAGTACATTAAAGACAGAAGCTGAGATTACGGCAATGACAAAGAAAGCGGAGCTTATTGCGTATGCAACATCAATCGGACTCAGTGGTCTTGATAATTCAATGAAGCTTGATGAACTTCAGGACGCAATTCTTAACTATCAGGAAGAAATTTATGGTGAGTAGCAGGAGGTGACAGGGATATGATTGCAAATATATTATTAACTGTTGCTGATAAAACTTATAAACCGGGTGAAAGTATTGATAAACCGTTGAGTAAAATTGACAGAGAATTTTTGTTGTCGGGAAATTATATTTCTCTTGAAGATAAAGATGATGTAGGGTCTAAAAAGGCAGTTGAAATATCAAAAGATAAAAAGTCGGAATCCGACACATCAAAAAAAGATAGCAAGATTTTGAAAAATGGTTCAGAAAACAAAGTAATTGTTGATACAGAGGTTAAATAACATGGGTTTTGTGGAACAGGTATCAAAAGATATTGATGAAGTATTTTTTGATGAAGGCTTTTTCGGAAGTAAGCACAGTCTTGATAATAAGGAGATAACTGTAATCGTGGATGAGGACGCACTTGAGGAAATAAAAAAGAACTGGCGGGACGAGCTTGTAAAAAAGCCCGTCCTTCTTTATGTCAAAGAGTGTGACATAGAAAGAAAGCCGTCTGTCGGTTCAGTTATTGAGTACGACGGAAGACCTCACATAATACGGGAGATTTCAAAACAGGATGGTGTTTGGAAAATTTTAATGGGAAGGAGCGGAAATTGATGGGTTCAACATTTGTTGATATAACCACGAATGCTGATGAGGTGGAAAGAAAATTAGCGGAAATAACTGATAAGTCAAAGCTGGTTATGATGCGTGCTATGAATAGAACAGCAAGTGTGGTTAATACTTCTGTGAAAAAAGAAGTGTCAGCAAGATATTTTATTTCTCAGAAAAAAATATCAGAAACCTTGCATATTGAAAATGCAAGTACAAGTAATCTTACAGCATTAGTTGTTAGTCAGGGGTCAAAACTTGGGTTGGAGAAATTTAAAGTCAGTCCGCTTCGTCCTGTGAAACTTTCTAAGAAAGGAAAAAGGACACCGGGAGTTTACAAGGCAGCAATAAAAAAAGCAGGAGGATTAAAGCCTCTTACCGGAAAAAATATTCTCGGAAGAAAAAACAAACCATTTGTAGCGATAATGCCAAATGGTCATGAAGGTGTATTTATTAGGGAAACTTGGGATGCTTACCCTATAGATAGCATGATGGGACCGGCAGTGCCACAGCTTGCAGGTAAAAAAGAAGTTATGGAGGCTGTTACTAAAAAAGCAAATGAAACCTTGGAAAAGCGTATAGAACACGAACTTAGCAGGGTAATGCAGTGAGGTTAGTGTGAAAAATAAGCCTGATAGCTTATTTTCACACGCAAGATTTGTGTCAGTGCATACTTGACACAAACTTGTTATGTGCAAAAAAATGCACAGAAAAGGGGATTTTATGACAGATTTACAGTTGTTAAATAACATTGTTGAATCACTTAGGGAGTTTGTAAAAAGTGATGCTATAACGATGAAACTCGGAAACGAGTATAAAGATTTAAAGGTATATCCACAGGATTTGCCTGAAAAATATGACGAGGATGACGAAGAACTTCGTAACTATGTTGTAGTAATGATAGCGGATGAAGATGTGGTGGATGATGAATGGCGTGTTGAAGTTCATTTTTCAATCAATATTGAAGATATGGATAATGATCATTCTGGATGGGTAAATGTTATGTATCTTATGAATGAGATATATAGGCATTTTATAAAAGTTGGAATTGTTGGCAGACATACAAGGATGGAAAGAAAGGCTCATAAGCGGTTTAATCCGAATGTATTATATCCTTATTTTGAGTCAGATTTGATTACATACTGGACATTGCCAACACCATGCGAAGAATTTGACGAGATGGAGGTAAGTATTTGATGACGCAGAAGATTTATATTGGTCCTACTATTCCGGGAGTGGTGACAAATGGGACTATTTTTAAGGACAAACTTCCGGAGCATATTGAGAAAAAAGCAGAAGAAAACAAAAACATTGCAAGGCTTATCATACCGATAGGTGATGTGCTGGAGGCTAAAAAGAGACTTAATATTGAGGGCTCAGTGGAGTATGCAGCATATAAGAACTTGCAGAGCAGGAAAGGAGTAAACAATGAGTATATATAAACATGGTATTGCAACTAAGTCAAGTGGTGCTGTTGGAATAACTCAGAGTAAAACAACATATTCAGCACAGGTTATTATTGGAACTTTGCCGATAAATACACTCAAAAATCCAAAGGATGCAGTAAACTCAATAATTCTACTTGAAAATTCCGAAGACATGGATAATCTTGTTGGTAAAACTAATGAGATTGAAAAGTACACAGCAATGCAGGGTGTGTATGCTTCACTCAAAGTACACAAGGTTGCTCCGGTTGTTGTTATCAATGTTCTTGACCCTGATAAAAGTCAGCATACACAGGCTGTTGTCGGAAAAGAATATGATGTAGTAAATAAGATGGTGGTTATAGAAGATACGGGTGTGCTACTTGATAAAGTTGTGGTGTCTGAAAATGAAACAACTTATAAGGCAGATGATGATTATGTTGCGTCGATTAACTCAGAGGGTTATCTGGTTATTGCTTTGACGAATGACGGAGCTGCTTCATCGCTGCAGAAACTTAATATAAGCTATGCAAAGCTGAATCCTGATGGAGTTACGGCGGAGGATATTATCGGAGGTGTTGATGAAAATGGCGTGAGAAGCGGTATTGAACTTCTTGACGAGGTATTCATCAATACAGGAGTTATTCCGGCGATTGTTACTGCACCTGTTTTCAGTAAGCAAAAGGAAGTTGCGGCGGCACTTGAAGCTAAGGTACGGCTTATTGGAAGTCTGCACAATGCAAAGGCATATGTTGATATTGACAGTTCAGAAAGTGGTGCAGTCAATGTATTTAATGTTGCCAAAGTTAAAGAAAAGAATGTTCCTCAGAGTGAACTTATTGATGCCTGCTGGCCTATGGTAAACAAAAATGGAAATGTGCTTGCATTTTCAAGTTTCGCTGCGGCACTTGCACAGGCTGTAGCTGCTGAAAACGGAGATATTCCTGACGGTATCGACAATAGGGAACTTCTTGTTGATGGTATTTGTACGGAAGACGGGACTCCGGTGAAAGTGATACAGGGTGATGCAAACTCATATCTTAATGCCAATGGAATTATTACGGCAATAAGACTGCCTGAGTGGAAAGCGTGGGGAAATAATACTGCAATGTATCCAGCATCAAAAGACCCGACAAAAAGATGGTCGAAATGTGTCATGATGCTTAATTATCTCCAGAACCGTTTTAAAACGGAATATCTTTCAAAGGTCGGAAGAAATGCTAAAGTTAAGTTTATCAAGGGAATAGTTGATGAGTATAATGCCAGTCTTAATGCCCTTGCTCCGGATTATCTTGCAGGTGGTGAGATTATTTTTGATACCGCAAAAAATCCGCCATCGAGTATGCTTGAGGGTCATTATATATTCTCGACGAGGTATGCTGATTATACTCCGGCGGAGTACATTGAAAATGACTTTGTATATGATGCCCAGATTCTTACAGATGCGATGGAAGGAGGCGATGAGTAATGTCAAAAATTCATGATAAGACTAATATTTTTAAGGCATATTACGGTCAGGTAAGTGAAGACGCAAGACTTGCAGGTGTGACTGATGAAATGACTCTGCCAAACTTTGAAAATGTTTCAGAAACACTTAATCTTGCTGGAATGGTAGGTGAGATTGACAGCCCGTCAGCAGGTCAGTATAAGAGTGCTACGATTGACATCCCATTTACACAGGTGTCAAAAGAAGCTTTTGGAATTATGTGTGACGACAGTACATCAATTATTCTTAAAAGTGCACAGGAAATCCTTGATACGGAGACATATAAAAAGATATATGTTGTTAGGACAATAACTATCAAGGGAATGACTAAAGGTCACGATTATGGCAAGCTGAAAAAGGGTGGATATGGCAATCCGACTATCAAAAAAGAAGTCATATATTACAAAGATCAGGTTGGCGAAGATGTTATTGAGGAAATTGACAAATTCAACGGCAAGGCTGTTATAAATGGCGAAGATGTACTTGGTAATGTTGCCAGCCTTATTTAGTTAAAATCTGACAGCAGCTTATAATAAATAGTTAATCAAAAATCAGAGAAGATACATTGAAAAGCAGATGTATCTTCTCTTTTGATGTAATGAATGGAGGAATATTATGGATGTAAAAGAAGAAAATTTGGACGAATTGCTTGAAAAGGCAGAACTTGAAGCGGCAGGTGATGAGGTTGTGAGCAGCGGAAGAAATTTGTCGGATTCCGACAATGAGAATGAAGAAAAGGAAAATCCATATCTTGTTGAATTTTCAAGGGAGTATGACTGGCTGAATGATAAGGGGGAGATGGAAAAGATTTCTTCACTTGATCTGTCAGGTCTTGTAGATCTTACTACGATTGATGGAGAATATTTTGACAGACTTCTTATCAAGGTAGGTCACAGACCTCAGAATAAATTTACGGACTTCACATATTGCAAGTATGTGGCAATGCACGTGACAAATCGTCCGGCAGAGTTCTTTAATATGCTTGGAATAAGAGACATGATGATAGTTATTGCACTTATAAACCATTTTTTTATGTACGGGCAGGGCTTAGTGATGACTGGGCAGTAATGCTTTCCAAAACGGCAATGCGTCTGGCTCTTGCCACAAACAGCGGCATTGAGTATATCAAAAAGGTGCCGGTGATTGACTTTTTAAGGATATATGAGGACTTGCTTGAAATAGTCAGAGGGGAGGAATAATGGCTAAAAACAGATCACAATACAGTCTTGAGATTTTGCTTGGTGCTAAAAAAACATCAAGTTTTCAAAGCGGTATAAATGGTGCTAAAAGTGGATTACAGGGGATGAGTTCTACAGCAAAAAAAGTGGCAGGTCTTATTGCTACGGCTTTTGGAGCAATAAAGATAAAAGATTTTGTCAAAGAGTCAGTTGATACTTTTTCTGATTATGAACAGTCACTTGCCAATACTGCAGCTATTGCAAATGCCACACAGACTGAGCAGGAGCAGCTTAACGAAGCGGCGAGAGAAGCAGGAAAAGCTACGACAAAAACTGCAAAAGAAAGTGCGGATGCACTTGGATATATGGCACTCGCAGGATGGAATGTAAAAGAGTCTACATCAGCATTGCAGCCTGTTCTAAAACTTAGTGCGGCATCGAATATGGATCTTGCTACTTGTTCCGACCTTGTTACTGACTCAATGAGTGCTTTAAAATTGCAAGTCAAAGATTTACCCGAATATCTTGATATGGTTACAAAGGCACAAAACTCCTCCAATATGAACTCCCAGCAGATGATGGAGGCATATATAAAAGCCGGAGGTGCAGCGAGAACATTAGGAGTAAGTGCAAAGGACACAGGTGTTGCATTTGGTATTCTCGCCAACAATGGTACAAAGGGTGCTGAGGGCGGAACTGCTCTTAATGCAATGCTCACACGAATTGGAAGTAACAAGAGTGCACTTACCATGATGAAATCGTTGGGAATATCAATTTTTGATTCACAGGGCAAATTTGTAGGTCTTGAGGAGGCTTTGAAGCGTATCAATGCAGGAGTAAGTAAACTAAGTACGGAAGACCAGGCAAAGGCACTTAAAGAGATTGCCGGAACAAATTATTACTCAAAAATGGCTTATCTTCTCGATGGAGTAAAAGAAGGGGCAAACGGTGCAAAGAGTGCTTGGGATGACCTTGACAAGAAACTCAAAAATTCAGATGGTTCGCTTGAAGATATGTATAATAAGCAGACGAATACACTTTCTGCCACAAGAGAAATTATGAACTCTGCTCTTGATGACCTTAAAATATCATTTGCGGATTCATTTGACGGAGAACTTGCTGATGGCATTAAAAAGCTGACTGAGTTCATAAATGAAACATCTGAAAATATATCGGACTTTGCAGATACGCATCAGGTAGAGATACATAATGTGTTTGAAACATTTTATGAGGACATTGAGAAAGCGGCGGACTTTGTAGGAGATGTCGGTGGATTTGTAGTTGACAATTTCGATGCAATAGCCTCGGGAGTTGAGGCGATAGGTATTGCACTTATCACATACAAAGTGGTTTCAGGAATTTCATCGCTGGCAGCTTCTATAGCTGCTCTTGGCGCAGGACCTATTGGATGGGTAGGGGTTGGCTGTGCAGCGGCGGCTACAGCAATCACAGGAATTGGCATTTATGCAAATAAAACAAAACAAAGGCTTGCACAGGCAAATCTTGCAGAACATTTCGGAAATATATCATTGTCGCTTGATACGCTGGATGAAGTGGCACAACAGATTGTTGGAAAGAAAAAACTTACACGGATTTCTGAAATGCTGGAGTCGGTCGGAAAAACTGAAGATGCCATATCTGCTATGAGTAAGAGCTTTAAATCGGTTAGTGAGATAAGCTGGAAAGTCAAGGCTGGGTTTAAGATTGATAAGGACGATATTGATAAGTATAAAGTATCTGTAGAAAAATATGTGGAGTCGGCAAAAGAAGCTGTTGAGAGCAAAGGGTACTCGGTGTCGATTGCAACAAAACTTTTGCTCGGAAATAATTCAAAAATAGGAAAAGAAAATGATAAATTTTATGCCGGATTGGATGTTGAACTTGATACTCTACAAAAGCGATTAAATAAAAAAATAAATTATGCTGTAAAAAATGGAATTGACATAGATACAGACTCAACCGTACAGAAGATATTAGAACAAATATCTGATATAACATCTTCTGTAACCGAAGCGGAGAATGAAGCTAAACTTCAAACGATTGATTTAAAATATTCAGGAAAAAGTCTGACGGCTGAAGATTTTAAACAGTTGACAAAAGATGTAAAAGATTATGAGAAAAAGGCGATGGAAGGGTACGAGGAAGCCCACACCACTTCTCTGACAAATCTGAATGAAAGAAGAAATAACGGTGACCTATCAAAAAAGAAATATGACGCTGAAAAAAACAAGATTGATGCAGCGTATTATAAGCAACAGCAGAACACATTGGCAAGGGGTTCTGATTATATTGTATCCACTATAGAAGCAACATACCCTAAAGCTAAAAAGGCCATGAAACAGCTAAGAACAAATTTAAAGAAAGAAGTTGAGGATATAGCTAATCAGGGAATATCAGCAAAAGAACCATTGTCATATTTAAATGCGGCTGTAGAAAAGGCATTATCTAGTATAGATTTAGGAGAGGATGCTGAGGGTATTTCTATATTATTTAAAAATGGATTAAGTGACATTCAATCAGAAATGAGTGATTTACAAAATCAGATGAAACAAAAAGGTATAGAAACTACAAGTGCATTTGGAAATGGAATTAATGATATGGAAGGGCTTGCAGCAGTTTCAGGTTCTACAAGAGATGCTCTTACAATACTTGGTGATGAGATAGGTGGCAACGATGAATGGACAGCAATTATAGAGGCTTGTAAGAAAAACGGCGCAGATATACCACAGGAAATAGCTAATGGTATAGACGAAAATTCAGTAAAGGTTAGTGGTGCAGCAAATAGATTGAATAATCAGATTAAAGATGCTTTTAATGACAAAAACTTAAGTCCGGTGATTACACTGGATATGGCTGTTAATGCATCTGCTTCTTCAAAGTCAGACAACCGTGTCAAAAAGTTGTACCCTGCTTCAATAGGACCAAAACAGCAAAAATATGGCGGCAGACAAAAGACAATCAAAGCAAAGAAAAATGCAAAAGGTGGAATTTACAAAAATCCTGTTATTTCGATGCTTGCTGAAAAGGATAGTGAAGCTGTCATTCCTTTAAATAGCAGTCCACGTTCAAAGGCTCTTTATCAGCGTACAGGTGAGCTGTTAGGAATGTCGTTTACGGACGATAACACATCTTATAAACAGAGAAGAGATGTGCGGTTATACAATGCCGTTAAGAGAAGTCCTAGTATAGGTGGTGAAAAAATAAATATAACTTATTCGCCAAATATTCAGGTTACAGGAAATGCAGATGAAAAGACATTGACTAAGGTAGTAAAGATGAGTCAGGCAGAGTTTGCGAAAATGATGCAGAAATATATGCTGTCAAATAAGCGTGTGAAATTCAGTTAGGGGGCGAGATAAAAACATGATGGGCGGCTTTACTTACACGACCAAACAGGGAGATATGTGGGATTATATTGCGTGGAGAGTTTATGGTGATGAGTCTTTGGTATATTTACTTTATCGTGAAAATCCCAAGTATCTTGATACATTTATTTTTGATGAGGGTGTGAAGCTGTATTGTCCGGAGGTTGAAGTCATAAATGAAGATGAGGACGAAGATGCTCCTGAATGGCAGGAGGACGAAGATGATGAGGATGCAGAAGAAGATGCTTTAGACGGTGTATCTGATGAAGGAGATGAAGACGAAGAAGATGAAAGCTAGAAATGCCTATGTAAGGCTTAGATATAAAGGCGGCGGAACAATGGATATAACAGAAGAAAGCAGCGGTTGTACTATTGTAGATTGTGCTTCAGGGGAAGCTGACACAATATCCGTAAGCCTGTTTAATAAGAGTGGAAAATGGTTTAAGAAAAATTATTTTCCGAAGTCATCAGATTATATAAGGGCAACAATAGTCGTTGATAAATGGAAAAATGATAGTGAACATCGGGAAGTTTATCAGGGAAAATTTGTTGCAGATCAATTTGCAGCATCGGGATTTCCGGCTACGGTTGATTTGGAGGGAATGAGTATTCCGCTTCATACAGGATTTAATGTCACTCAGAGAAGCAAGACATACAAGAAAACATCTCTGAAAAGTATTTTACAGATTATAGCAAAAAGGGCGGGCATAAAGTTAGTTTTTGAAGCGTCAAATCATAAGGCTGATGAGGTCAGTCAGGATGGAAATACTGATTTGGAATTTGCCTTTTCAATATGCAGCGATTATGGATGCTGCATGAAACTTTACAACGGAAAAATGATTATATATGACCAGACGGCATACGAGAGAAAAGCAAGTCGATTTACATTGAATAAGTCGGATCTTGGGGATGACAGTACATATAATTTTACAAGAAGTGTATCAAAGATTTATGACAGTGTTAAGTTCCAGTATCAGAATAAAAAAGGAAAAAATATAACATACAATTATAATATTCCGGGAAGAACCGGGAGGAGGACATTGTTTATATCATCTTCGGCAGACAGCCATGCAGATGCAGAGAAAAAGGCAAAAGCACAGCTTGCATCAACTTTAAGAGAGGCAATAACAGCATCGTTTACAGTTATGGGAGACCCTAAATATCGTGCGTGCAGGGTGTTTAGGGTAACCGGCTTTGGAAAGTTTAACGGCAGATATTTTATTGACAAGGTTACGCACAATTTTTCAGATGAAGGTTATACAAGCACTATAGAATGTCATAAATGTGTAACCAATATTAGATAAAAGTGTTAGCTCGGAGGTGATAGTTTGGATTCGATAAGGGTTGGAAGAATATCTTCTATCGACTATAAAAAAGGATGTGCGGATGTTTATTTTGAGGATGAGGAGAATGTAATATATTCAGAACTGCCATTTTTGGCATTTGAATATAATATGCCAAAAGTCAATGATTTAGTGCTTGTAGTGGCTCAGAAATATGCTCAGAAGAAAACAGGGTTTATATTAGGACCTTATTTTAATGATGAAAACAAGCCGGAGTTTACAGGTAAAGGATTTTTTAAAAGGCTTTCTGACACGGCATATATAAAATATGATGCACAAAAGGATGAGATTGAGATTGCTGCCGGAAAAGTAGTCTTAAAAAATCTTAATGCAGATTAGAAAGGAGAAAAAATGGGACAAGTCGGGCATTTTGGTGGAATAAAGTTTTATTCAAAGATGAGTAAACCTATTTTGAAGAAAACAGTTAAAGGTAATTATCTGGAACTTCCATATAGCGGTGGAAAAGTAGAAGCATTATCTTTTTCTGATGCGACATGGAGTTCATCAATAAATATTGCAGAGCACAAAAGACATGGAAAGAAGCCATTGCTTGAATTTACATCAAGAAATGCAGATGATTTTACGATGACAATATATTTGTGGGCTCAACTTGGGGTGTCGCCGTGGAAAATGCTTAATAAATTGCGAAGTTATACGCTTGAAGCAAAAGTGTATCCACTGTATCTTGGCGGCAGAAAGGCAGGGCATAATAAATGGATTATAAGCAGTGTGTCAAATGAACTGAAAACATTTTATAAAAATGGAAAACCAATTTTAATTGTTGCTAATGTAACTTTTAAGGAATATTTATCAGTAAAAGAGAAAAAGAAGTCAAAGCATAAAAGAGTGGCTGTTAAAAATAAAAAAAGGAAGAAGAAAGTAGCGAAAACGAGCAGCAATAAAAAACAGAATACAAACAGTTCAAAAAGTAAAAAAGCGAGCAGCAGTAAGTCTAAAAAGAAGAGTGTAAGCAGTAAAAAGAGTGGTGGATATATTACATATACATTAAAGAAAACCGACACACTTTGGAATCTTGCAAAGAAATATTACGGTTCAGGTGACAAATACAAGAAGATTTATAATGCGAACAAAAGCCTGCAGCAAGGCTATAAGTTAAAACCCGGTTCAACTATTAGAATACCAAAAAAATAGGGAGGTGATGTGCATTGAATGTTATTTACACGGGAGACAGGGCAGATGCACCAGATATAGTTGGCTGCGTGGGGAATATTATATCAAGTATAAAAGGAAGTATTCCATATGCAAGGGATATGGGGATAGATGATAGCGTTGTCAGTTCTCCGGAAAATTCTATCGAGGGAATTTATATGGCAGAAGTCGAAGATCAAATATCCTTTTGGGATGAAAGGGTGCTTGTGGATGAAATAAGTTTATCAAGAAAAAATGCAAGATTAGATTCGGAGGTGACACTAAAAGATGGCGATTAAATTGGATGCGTTGCAAAATTTGCCTGAAATTGATTTTTTGAGCGATCTTAATATCACGCAGGAAACAATAGCGGAGGAGATGCTTGAAGATTATCAGAGCAAATATGAAGAACTGACAGGAAAAGAAATAACATTATATCCTGCCAATACCGAAAGATTGAAGATGCAAATTGTAGCTGGAGAAATTTATCAGATATATGAGTATATTTCTTATTTATTTAGTCAGAATTTTATACAGTACATGGATAGGGAAGTGTTGGAAAACTGGGGGGCTACGCTTGGATATGCTGAGACAAACATAAAAGCGGCAACTTGTATATTACAGTTTAGTGTTAATGATGTGCTTGATTTTGATGTTGAAATACCTGCCGGGACAAGGGCCACTGCCGGTGATGATGTTTATTTTGCTACTGATGAAAGCTGCATATTACAAGCGGGAGAGTCCTTTGTAGAAGTGTCTGCGACTTGCACAGAAGAAGGAACGGTCGGAAATGATTATGTGACAGGTCAGATAAATGTACTTGCAGATTTGGTCTTAAATATATCTGGTGTTGTAAATTGTACGAAATCATCGGGCGGTCAGGATGAATATGACGATGAAACGCTGCGTGAAAATATTTTTATGTTTCCATCTACTTATTCAACTGCGGGTCCTAATGCTGCATATGAGTTTTTTGTAAAGGCTTATAGTACAGATATAGTTTCTGTTAATGTGGTTCAAAATAATGAAACAGCAGAGGTTGATATTTATATTATGCTTGCCGATGGAAAAATACCGGATGAGAAATATTGTAAAGCCGTTGCTGATTATATTGCAGGACTTGAGAATACCCCGGCGGATGACAAGATATATGTTAAAGCTCCTGAAGTTATAAGATATAAAATTTTAGGAAAATATTATATATCTGAATCAAATAGGGAAAATGAAACAATCATTAAAGAGTCTGTTATAGAAGCAGCACAGTATTTTGTATCAGAATGTCATGAAAATATAGGAGTAGACATTGTCCCGGATAAACTCATTGAGGTAGCAAGAGTCGCAGGAGCAAAAAGGCTTGAAATAACAAGTCCGGTGTTTACGCAGGTAACGGAAACACAGATTGCCATATGCGATAGTGTAGAGCTTGTTTATGGCGGATTGGAGGATGATTAAAACATGGGAAAACTTGGTGAAACAGGGACTACATTTTTGTCAATGCCTCCTGCTTTTCAAAATATTGAAGATAAGTGTTTCGGTTACGCAGTAGACAGGCAGTTGGCGAAAGTTATGGAAAAAGCAAAAAGCGTAGCAGTCTGGGCGGACATGGATAGCGTGGATGCAAAATATTACGGATATATGGCGGCAATGCTTCGTTCACCATATTTTTTAAGCAGCTTGTCGGAATCCGACAAACTCAAAACAATAAAAACAACATTAAAGTCACATTCATATGCAGGAACGGTAAAGGGAATAAAAGAATTATTGCAAACGGTCTTTCCGGGGGCAGAGTTTGTACCGTGGTATGAATATGAGGAAACAGGAAAACCGTTTCATTTTAAGATAGTAACAGATACATCACCGACGGAGGAGCTTGTGAAAAGATTTGCAGATATTCTTAAGTATGTAAAGCCACAGCGTTCGATAATAGATGGAATGGAAACAAGAACACATATATTTGATTTACAAAGCTTTATATCTACAGGTGAGTGGCATAGTGAGAGATTGGAGGAAATATAGTGACAAATTTTACAAAAACAAGACTGACCGATAAGGGACTTGCACTGCTTGCAAAAACAGGAGTTTCAGTAACAGTCACGAAAGTAAAAACCGGAAATGGTGAATATCAGACAGATGCAGATATAGGTGCTATGACTGAATTAAAATCTGAAAAGCAGGAATTTCAGATAACCAGCACACAGAAGAAAACAGACACAACATATGCAATCAAATTTGTTATGTCTAATAAAGAATTAGCAGAAGATTATCTTTTCACGGAAATTGGTATATATGCGTCAGATCCTGACGAGGGAGAGATATTATATGCTGTTTGTTATGCAGAAAATAAAGACGCAGATATGATAAGAAAATATAGTGGACTGTATGAGTTCAAAGCAATTATTGTATTAAATATTCAGGTGAACGCTGGTGGAGTGGTTAATGTTGTAGAACAAGGACTGTATGCACTTGCGGAAGATTTGGAGGAGTTAAGAGAGGAGGTGGGTGACAAGGTAGATAAAGAGGAAGGAAAGGGACTGTCACATAACGATTTTACGGATGCGGATAAAAAGAAGTTGGATGGGATAGATGAGGGAGCGAATAAAACAGTGATAGACAGTGAACTAAATTCATATAGTTCAAATCCTGTGCAAAATCAAGTAGTTTATGAAGAA
>ERZ837487.592-NODE-592-length-52160-cov-25.121025_pt1 | contig 52160 bp, 46 predicted proteins | sample MGYA00519911_ERZ837487 | MGnify/ENA primary metagenome ERZ837487 (study PRJEB31850, sample SAMEA3708818) | human gut metagenome | biome: human gut; feature: human-associated habitat; material: faeces | place: China | collected 2014 ... | reverse complement strand
CGCCAGATCACGGTGTAGTTGATGAAGCCCAGTGCGTTGCCGATGCCCAGGAAAGAACCAACGCCCAGCACGGGGATGCACAGCTTCAGGCGGTTTACGTAGCTGTCCTGATCGATCTTCAGCCAGTCGGACAGGGTCAGACGAGCGGAACGGAAGGCGGTATCACCAGAGGTGATGGGGCAGATGACCACGCCGATCATTGCCAGAGCCACGCCCACATTGCCCATGGTCTTGAGGCAGACGTCGTAGATGGCGGCAGACTGACCGGCGCTCAGAGCCTCGGCCAGACCGGTCATCTTACCGTCGGTGATGGTGTACAGAGCGCAGCCTGCTGCAGCCCAGATCAGAGCGATGACGCCCTCGCAGACCATTGCGCCGTAGAACACGAAGTGGCCCTGCTTCTCACTCTTCATGCAGCGAGCCATCAGAGGCGACTGGGTGGAGTGGAAACCGGAGATAGCACCGCAGGCAACGGTGATGAACATGAAGCTCCAGATCGGGGTGCCCGACGGATGCATGCTGTGGAAGTTCGACCACAGTTCGGGGATGGTGTAAGCGGGGTTGGTGAAGATACCAATGATAACGCCCACAGCCATGATGATCAGGCAGATGCCGAACACGGGGTAGATCTTGCCGATGATGGCATCAATGGAGATAAAGGTTGCGATGAAGTAGTACACCAGGATGATGATCAGCCAGAACAGGGTGGTGGTCACCACGCCGGACAGGCCGCCGTTCTTGCACAGGGTAACGATCAGACCGGCGGGGCCGACTGCGAACACGGTACCGACCATGATCAGCAGCACGACAGAGAACACACGCATGATGTTCTGCATGACAGGTCCGAGGTACTTACCGGTGACTTCAGCGATGGATGCGCCCTCATTGCGCTCGCTCATCATACCGGAGAAGTAGTCGTGGACACCGCCTGCAAAGATGGTGCCGAAGGTGATCCACAGGAACACCACGGGGCCCCACAGAGCACCCTGCAGTGCACCAAAGATGGGTCCCAGACCTGCGATGTTCAGCAGCTGGACGAGGAACAGCTTCCACTGGGGCATCACAACGTAGTCAACGCCGTCGTTGATGCGCACAGCAGGAGTTTCACGGTCGTCCGGGCCGAAGGTGTTGTCAACGATCTTGCCATAGACAAAATAGCCGATGATCAGGATCGCCAGACAGAGTAAGAAACTAATCATACCAGAAACCTCCTTTTTGTTTCAAACCGCAGCCAGCATTTTGCGTACCTGGCCGCAGTTCTGACCAATCTCTGGCTTCATGTTAACACTTTTTTCATAAAGATGTTAATATTTTTCTGGTATAGTTCCTATATCAAAAAGTATATATCAAAATTCTTTGCAGGAATACCGGCTAATATTTTTTATCGTTCTTACGGCAAATTTTCTTTACCTTGCAGAAAAGAATCTTTTCCGGAAGTGGTCAGAATCGTCTCTGCCAAATTTTTCGGGGTGTTTTTGTGCAGTTTGCTTAAACGTTTGCGATTTTCTCCTGAAATCGTGTTTTCTTTCCACGAAAGCGCGAAAAAGAGTCAGGCCCCCGGCAGCAGAGCTTTGCTGTACAGGGGGCCTGACTCAGGAGATCATTGTATATATGTTTGTATATATCCTGCTATCTTTCCGGGTTCACGCCTTCTGCGCGGCGTTCTTTTTGGTAGCGTGGATGAAAACGGCCAGCATTGCAACGGCAAAAATGATGCCGACGGGGTATGCCAGAGCGGTGTTGTAGATGGTAGCGCCCTCAGCGGTCTTGCTGTTCAGGAAGCTGCCCAGGCACTCAGGTGCCAGCACGAAGTAGGTGCAGGACACAGCGCTCATGAAGGTAGCGGGCACAGCGGTGATCCAGTAGTTCTTCTTCTCCTTGAACAGGTACATGGAAGCAGCCCACAGAACGATCATGGCCAGAGTCTGGTTGGTCCAGCTGAAGTAACGCCAGATGACCGTGTAGTTGATGAAGCCCAGTGCATTGCCGATGCCTAAGAACGCGCCGACGCCCAGGACCGGGACGCACAGCTTCAGGCGGTTTGCATAGCCGTCCTGATCGATCTTGAACCAATCGGCCAGGGTCAGACGGGCAGAACGGAACGCGGTATCGCCGGAGGTGATGGGGCACACCACAACGCCGATCATCGCCAGTGCGATGCCCACGCCGCCCATCGTCTTGGAGCAGACGTCATAGATGGCCTTGGACTGGCCCATGGCCAAAGCTTCGGCCAGACCCGTCATCTTGCCGCCCGTGACCTCATACAGACTGCAGCCTGCTGCTGCCCAGATCAGAGCAATGATGCCCTCGCAGACCATTGCGCCGTAGAACACGAAGTGGCCCTGCTTCTCACTCTTCATGCAGCGAGCCATCAGAGGCGACTGGGTGGAGTGGAAACCGGAGATAGCACCGCAGGCAACGGTGATGAACATGAAGCTCCAGATCGGGGTGCCCGACGGATGCATGCTGCCGAAGTGATCCCAGATCTCCGGGATGGTGTAGGCGGGGTTGGTGAAGATGCCAACGATGACGCCGACAGCCATGATGATCAGGCAGATGCCGAAGATGGGGTAGATCTTGCCGATGACCGCATCAATGGAGATAAAGGTTGCGATGAAGTAGTACACCAGAATGATGATCAGCCAGAACAGCAGTGAGGTGAACGCGCCGGATGCACCGCTCTGGCTGCACAGCTCCACGATCAGACCGGCAGGGCCGACTGCGAACACGGTGCCCACCATGATGAGCAGCACGACCGAGAACACGCGCATGACGTTCTGCATGACAGGGCCAAGGTACTTGCCGGTGATCTCTGCGATGGAAGCGCCGTCGTTGCGTTCGCTCATCATACCGGAGAAGTAGTCGTGCACGCCGCCTGCAAAGATGGTGCCGAAGGTGATCCACAGGAACACCACGGGGCCCCACAGAGCGCCCTGCATGGCACCGAAGATGGGGCCAAGGCCCGCAATGTTCAGCAGCTGGACGAGAAACAGCTTCCACTGGGGCATCACAACGTAGTCAACGCCGTCGTTGATGCGCACAGCGGGAGTTTCGCGGTCGTCCGGGCCGAAGGTGTTGTCCACGATCTTACCATAGACAAAGTAGCCCACGATCAGGATCGCAAGACAGAGTAAGAAACTGATCATACCAGAAACCTCCTTTTTTTCTTCGCCGGTTAGTCTGGAAACATCTGCCATATTTTCCATTTGTTCCGGCCAACTTTCTGTGTTCATGTTAACACATTTTTCATAAAAGCGATAATATGGTTCTGGCATGGGGCCATATCAAAAATAATATAGCAGCAAAGATTTTTAGTCGTTCTTTCGCACATTTTTGCTCGATTTATCATCAAAAATACAGCCGCAGCGATTTTTTCGCCACGGCTGTCGCACTCATTTTTTCGGTTTTCCGCGTCTTTCCGCGGTTTCATTTTTTGCCAGTTCTTAACCAGTTTCCGATTTATTTCACGGTCAGTGCCGCCTGCTTGTGCAGCAGCTGCACAAAGGTCTGCTCTTCCGGGCGCAGGCCGCCCTTTTCCGGGTAAACCAGAACATCCTTCATGTGCTGGCGCTGGGCGGGGCATTTCCGGAGCACCAGATGGTACTGTTCCAGTGCCCGCCGGGGCATGGGCGATGCCCACATGTAGGCATTGGGCAGGTTCTGCAGGATGGAGAACTGGCTGCACCGCTCGTAAACATGGATGCGCCGGTTTGGGTTGGTGTGCCAGTGCAGGCCGCTGTCCCCGCCTCCGGGCAGCTGGAAATCGTCGTGCAGAATCTCGGGATAGCAGTTCAGCTGGTTGATATCCGTGATCTCCTGCTTTGCCAGCGGGCCTTCGCGGTTGGTCAGCAGCAGATATTCAAACTCCATCACCGGCTCCCGGTGCAGATTATGGCGCTCACAGTAGCGGCGATAGTAATCCTCGTCCTCTTCCGCATAGCGCAGCAGCGCCAGATGGTAGCCCCGCCGCAGCACAAAATCCAGTGCCTCCATCGCGCCGGACTCCCGGATGTGTACCCGCAGCTGCTCGCTGTCCGCCGCCTGCTGCAGAAAATCCACGGTTGCATAAGATGCATAGGTGGCGTGGGGCAGCACCACCCGCAGCTCTGCACAGCTGCCCTGCTGGCGGCGGGCGTCCAGATCCAGCCGGTCCACCTCGTCCAGCACCCGCTCGGCCTGCTGGATGAAATGCCGGCCCTGCTCGGTGGGGATCATGCCGGTGGAAGAGCGCTCAAAAATACGGATGCCGTATTCCTCTTCCAGATTCTTGAGCGCCTTGCTCACGTTGGGCTGGGCAGCATACAGCTGTTTTGCCGCCGCCGATACCGAGCCCCACTTGCGGATAGCCACCAGATAACGCAGTTCCGTGATATTCATGTGCATCCCCCGTTCTAAAAATTACAATCATTCTACCAATTCCGTCGGTCGGCTGTCAAGCCGGATACCGGTTGACGCCCGCCCGGCCGCGCCTTATAATAAAAAGGAATCGACCCAAAAGGAGAATCGCTGTATGGACACCACTTACCGCATCGTGCGCATCGATGAGCAGATGTACGGCTGCGAAGAGCTGCCGGCCGGGCAGCCGGTACTGTGCGACGTCACTTTGGAGGACGCCGCCGGGCACACCCGCACCCTGCCCTACCCGGATAAAGAGCTGACTCGTCTCGGCATCGACGAGGGGGACACCGTGGTGCTGGCAGCGGACGGAACGCTGAAAAAGGAGAATGCCGTATGAAAAAGATCGAAACTTCTGCCCTGATCGGGCTTGGCGCACTGGGCATCCTGTTCGGGCGCAAAATGCCCGGGGTGCAGGTCATTGCCGACAAGGCCCGCATCGCCCGCTATTCCGCCGAGCCGGTAGTCTGCAATGGCGAGGAATGCCAGTTCACCTATGTCGCCCCGGAAGAGGGCAGGCCGGTCGATCTGCTTCTGGTCGCCGTCAAGGCCACCGTGCTGGAACAGGCCATCCGGGATATGGCAAAGTTCGTCGGCCCGGACACGGTCATCCTCAGCGTGCTTAACGGCATCACCAGCGAAGAGCACATTGACGCCGCCTACCCCGGCCATACCCTGTGGAGCGTAGCCATCGGCATGGACGCCACCCGCACCGGCCGGAAGCTGGTGTTCAATCAGTCAGGCAAGATCCAGTTCGGTGAGCGCAGCGGCGAGATGACTGCCCGGGTTCAGGCCGTGGCCGATTATCTGGACGCCTGCGGCATCGCCAACGAACCGTGCAGTGATATCCTTTATAAACAGTGGAACAAGCTGATGGTCAACGACGGGCTGAACCAGGCCGCAGCCGCCTTCGACCAGCCCTACGGCGGCCTGCGCCAGCCGGGCGAAGCGCAGGACATGATGCGCAAGGCCATGCAGGAGGTCATCCAGCTTGCAAACCTTGAGGGCGTGCCCCTGCCGCCGGACAATGACGTGAAGTTCCTTGACGCCATGATGCCCACCTTCAACCCTGAGGGCATGCCCAGTATGCGGCAGGATGTGCTGGCAAAGCGCCCCACCGAAGTGGCCGAGTTTGCCGGTGTGGTGCGCGAGCGCGCAAAGAAATACGGGATGCCCACCCCCGCCAACGACTTTTTCTATACCCGCATCCGGGAGATCGAAGCCGGTTACAACAAATAAGGAGCCGCCATGCACAAACTGTATTTTACCCGCCACGGCGAGACCGTGTGGAACGTAGAGAACAAGATCTGCGGCATGACCGACAGCCCCCTGACCGAGCGGGGCCGGGAACAGGCCCGCCAACTGGGCGAGAAAGTCCGGGCCAGCGGCGTACACATCGACGAGATCTTATACTCTCCCCTGTCCCGCGCCGCCGACACTGCCAAAGCCATTGCCGACGCCACCGGTCTGCCCGCCCGGTGCGAGCCGCGCCTGCGGGAGCAGTGCTTCGGCAAATACGAGGGCACACCCCGCAACGGCGGGGAGTTCCGCGTGTCCAAAACTCACTTTGCCGACCGCTACGGCGGCGGCGAAAGTATGCTGCAGCTGGCCCAGCGCATCTACAACCTGCTGGACGAATTAAAGGCCGATACCGATAGGACCTATCTTCTGGTGGCCCACAACGGCATTGCCCGGGTAGTGGAGTCCTACTTCCGCGATATGACCAACGAGGAATACGCCATGGCCGGCATCCGCAACTGCGAGCTGGTGGAATACCATTTCGATGAGTAATTTTTCTCTTTCTGGTGTATTTTTCTCTTGACAAACAAATGGTTTCTGGTATACTCTTCTTCGGTTCATCGGAGGACCGTTTCCAACGTAATTTGGACGGGCCGGATAAGATGCCGTGCAGACAGCGCCCCGCCGGAGGCTTCCTTGCCGTAGTGAGGAAGAAGAACAAGGCCGGGCGTGCACTCACGGGAGCTTATCCGGCCCGTTTTGTTTCCTGCCGAAAGGAGTTTCCATGTCTAAGCAACCCATCCAACTGTCCGACCATTTCACCTATCCGCGCCTGCTGCGGTTCGTACTGCCCGCCGTCGGCACCATGCTGTTCACCTCCATCTACGGCATCGTAGACGGGTTGTGCGTGTCCAACTTTGTGGGCAAAACGGCCTTTGCGGCGGTCAACCTCATCATGCCCCTGCCCCAGCTGCTGGGCACCATCGGCTTCATGCTGGGCACCGGCGGCAGCGCCATCGTGGGCATCACGCTGGGCGAGGGCGACCAGGAAAAGGCCGACCGCTATTTCACCATGTTCCTGCTGGCCGCTGCAGTTTCCGTCTCGGTGCTGGCAGTGCTGGGTCTTGTGTTCCTGCGGCCCATCGCCGTACTGCTGGGTGCCAAAGGCGAACTGCTGGACTACGCTGTCCGCTACGGCCGCGTCCTGATGGTCTCGCTGCCCACCTTTGCCCTGCAGAACATGTTCCAGAGCTTTTTCGTCACCGCCGAAAAACCCCACCTCGGCTTTTACTTCACTGTGGCTGCGGGCTGCACCAACATGGTGCTGGATGTGCTGATGGTGGGCGTCTGGGGCTGGGGCGTGGAGGGCGCCGCCATTGCCACCTTTATCAGCCAGCTGGTGGGCGGCCTGCTGCCGATCTTCTACTTCCTCGACCACAAGAATACCAGCCGCCTGCACCTGTGCAAAACGCAGCTGTACAGCAAGGTGCTGCTGGACGCCTGCATCAATGGCTCCTCCGAGCTGATGACCAACCTGTCCCTGTCGCTGGTGAACATCCTGTACAACTACCAGCTGCTGCGCTTTGCCGGGGAAAACGGCGTGGCCGCCTACGGCGTCATCATGTACGCCTGCTTCCTGTTCATCGCGGTGTATGTGGGCTACGCCTTCGGCAGTGCGCCCATCGTCAGCTTCCACTATGGTGCCGGCAACCGCGCCGAGGTGCACAACCTCTACCAAAAGAGCCTGCGGCTCATCGCCGTGGTGGCTGTCACCCTGACAGCCTTCTCCATGGTCATCATCCCCTATGTGGCGCGGTTCTTTGTGGGCTATGATGCCGAGCTGTTAGAGCTGACCAGCCGGGCCTTCCGGCTGTATGCCCTGAGCTTTATCATCATGGGCTTCAACGTGTATGCGTCCTCCTTCTTCACCGCACTGGGCGACGGCGTGACCAGCGCCCTGATCTCCTTTTTGCGCACGCTGGTGTTCCAGATCGCGGCGGTGCTCATTCTGCCCGCCATTCTGGGCATTGACGGCATCTGGCTGGCTGTCACCGCCGCCGAACTGGCCGCTCTGGCTGTGAGCGTAGCGATGTTCGTCACCAAAAACAAGGTATTCCACTACCGCAAAGTGTAAGTTTCTCCCCTGCTTTTTGCGAAACGGCGAAAAGCAGGGGATTTTTTTGGTGATTCTGGCTCTGCCGCCGGAGCACAAATCGTGCTAGAATGGGCATGTATATGTGCAGCGGACGATCCATTCCCTCATCCGGCATCCGCTGCGCTCATGCCACCCTTTCCCCACTCTGTCGCTTGCGCGACATCTCTCCCCGACCGGGGAGAGTCTTTTCCCAAGGGGAAGGCTTATGATAAGAGGAATCATTATGACGTTATTTCTTACCAGCAGCCCCAGCGGCTGCCCCTTTGAGCCGGGGCCGGACATTCCGGTTCTGGACACACGCAATCACTTCGTGGCAAATCTGCGGGCCGTCTGGCCGGACCACCCGGTTCTGGGTCTTGCCATCGCCGCCGACCCCACGGCCTACGAGCAGAACGACGAGATGTGCCGGGTGTTCCTGCAGAGCTTTGGTCAGGCGCACCTGCCCCTGATCGATCTTGTTCCCTGCGACGCCCGCAATCAGGACGAACTGAGCACCCTGCTGCCCCAGAGCGGCTTTGTGATGCTCTGCGGCGGCCATGTACCCACCCAGAATCACTTTTTTGCCCGCATCGGGCTGGCGGGGCTGTTCCACAACTATCACGGCATCGTGATGGGCGTGAGCGCCGGTTCCATGAACGCCGCCCGCATCGTGTACGCCGCGCCGGAAGAACCCGGCGAAGCCGCCGATCCGCACTATTCCCGCTGGCTGAACGGTCTCGGCCTGACCGAGACCCGCATCCTGCCGCATTACCAGTTCATCCGGGAGCATGTGCTGGACGGGCAGAAGATGGAGGACATCGCCCTTGCGGACAGCAAGAAGCGGCATTTCCTCGCCCTGCCGGACGGCTCTTATCTGATGTGCGCCGACGGCCACGAGACCCTGTACGGCCGGGCATGGTACTTTGCAGACAGCACGATGGATGAGATCAACGAAGACGAGGATGTTCTGCCGCTGCGGTAAGCACCGGCAGATGCAAAAATACCCGCCGGGGAAATTTCCCGGCGGGTATTTTCATTGCAGACTCAGATCACATGCTGTTCCAGCCACTTGCCGCGGATAAAGCGGACAAAGAAGCACAGCGAGCGGAACGCCCAGTCCAGATACATGCCCATCCAGATGGAGAGCAGACCGCCGTGGAACGCCAGCACGCACAGGTAGCAGAAGCCCACCCGGAACGCCCACATGGACACGATGCTCACCGCCATGGTAAACCGGGCATCACCTGCGGCGCGCAGGATGTTGGGCAGGGTGAAGCTGGACGGCCAGATGAACAGCGAGACGATGTTGAACCAGACCATCACTTCCAGCGCCATGGCGTAGGCTTCCGGCGAGAGGTGGAACAGGCTCAGCGCAAACTTGTTGGCGAACAGGAAGGCCGAGACGTTCATGACCCATGCTCCGCCGTAGGCCACCAGCATCAGCCGGCGGGAGTAGTACACGGCCTGATCCTTTTCCCCGGCGCCGAGGCACTGGCCCACCACGGTCAGCGCCGCCATGCCCACGGCGTTGGCCGGGATGTTCAGGAAGGTGGTTGTGGTATTTGCTACGGCATTGGCCGCAATGGCGGCGGTGCCGAGGGTGGAAGTCAGGCTGGAGACCGACAGTTTGCCGATCTGGAACATGCCGTTCTCGATGCCCGCCGGGATGCCCACCCGCAGGATCTGCCGGATGAGCCGCCCCTGCGGTGCCAGTGCACGCACATTGTCCAGGCGCAGCGGGCAGGCCGGGCGCTGCAGCAGATACAGCACCGCGATGCAGGCAACGGCGCGGGAGACAAGACTGGCCAGCGCCGCACCCATAACGCCCATCCCGAAGCCGTAGATGAGCACAGCATTGCCGCCGATGTTCACCACGTTCATCACAAGGCTGGACATCATACTGATCTTGCTGTTCCCCTGCGCCCGGAACAGCGCCGCACCGGCATTGTACAGGCCGATGAAGGGGTAGCTCAGCGCCGAGAGCAGGAAGTAGGTCTCCGCGTAGTGCATGACGTCGGCGTCGATGGAACCGAAAATGCCCCGCAGGATAGCATGTCTCCCCACCACGACCACCGCCATCACCAGACTGCTGAAGCTGGCCAGAATGAACAGGATCTGCGCGGCAGCACGCTTGGCGTCCTTCGGCTCCTGACGGCCGATGTACTGGCTGGTGACCACCGCGCCGCCGGTGGCCAGCGCCGTCATGATCTGGATCATCAGGGTGTTGAAGCTGTCCACAAGGCTGACGCCGGAAACGGCGGCTTCGCCCACCGACGAGACCATCAGGGTATCGGCCAGACCGATGGTCACGCTCAGGGCCTGTTCGGCGATGAGCGGCAGCAGCAGCGCCACCAGCTGCTGCCGGGTAAACATCGGCGGGTTCTTGAATCTGGATGCAGTCATAAATTCCTCCGTGAGCAGGGCGATAGAGTTTGTATACAACGCATCTATGATACAACACCGCCGCCAGAATTACAAGAGAACGGCCCCGGATATTTTTCCGGGGCCGGTGCATCACACAAACTCTTTGCTGGGGGTCAGGTTTTTGCCGTAATAAACGATGTAATCGTAGGGCACTTCCGGCCGGAAAGCCGCCTTATCGGCGTACTTTGCCAGCAGATCATCCCGCAGCGCCGTCGGGGTATAGAGCCCGCCGGACGAAAGGGTATCCGAACATACCGAGTTCCACATGGCCTCGGTGAAAGCCGTGCAGTTGTAAATGGCAGACCAATGGTCGGCCTTTTCAAGGTTACGGTTCACGACGTCCAGCTGGCTCTGGTCCAGCGAGACCTGAACGCTGTAAATGTTGATGTAATAGGAATCCGACAGATAATACTGATAGTAGCTTTCCAGATTGTACCAGATGCCCGCATGCTCGTTCCGGTTGCCGCGGGTGCCGATGGTCACAGTGGTATCCGGCGCAATGAGCAACCCGCCCACATTGATCTCCTGCTGCGAAACATTCGTCACCGAGATAAATGCGTGGCCGCTGGTGTTGATGGGAACATTGTCACGGTCCACCGAACTGGTCATCAGCCGCAGCACGGCCACAGACCCCTCAGCCGGCGTTTCGCCGTAAGCCTGAATGGGCGATTTGTGGTCAGCCTGTTCAAAGCAGTATGGTCCGCCGAAATTCGTGGTAAAGCCCACGGAGTTCCGCAGGAATGCGGGAAAACCGGTCAGGTCGGAAATGGTCTTATCCTCCTTCACCGATGGCTCAGCGGGCTTTGCTTCCTGCGCAAAAACGGGCAGGCAAAGACAGACAGTCAGCACCAGTGCGGCGCAAAGGGTACGCAATGCTTTTTTCATAGGTCCTTCTCCGTTTCTGAATTATTGGTATAAGAATAATTTCCCTGCCGGAGCTTGTCAAGATGCAGAGCAAAAAGAATGTTCCATGGCATGTTTGTTCTACTTTACCCCCGCAGGCAATTGTGTTAAAATAATCCTGCAGAGTGTCCCGCTGTGCAGGAGCCGGACACCCTGCGCGTAAATGAAAAATGGTAAATGAAAAAGACCCAAAGGGGGTACAATATGCCAAAAGCAGCCCACAAAGTCGTGGTCATCGGGCACCGCAACCCGGACACCGACTCTATCTGCTCGGCCATTGCCTATGCAGAGCTGAAAAACAAAACCAGTGATCTGGTCTGCGAGCCGCGCCGCGCCGGCAAGATGAACCAGGAGACCGAGTTCGTGCTCAAGAAGTTCGGGGTCAAACCGCCCCGCATGTGCACCGACGTCAACCCCAAGATCCGCGATGTGGACTACCGCGAGATGCCCGGCATCCCCGGCTCCACCAGCCTGCGCAGGGCGTGGGAGATCATGCGCGACCAGCAGATCGACACCCTGCCCGTCACCAGCGCCGACAACGAGTTGGAAGGCGTGATCACCGTGAAGGATATCGCCACGGCCAACATGGACGTGTTCGATACCGGCATCCTCGCCAAGAGCCGGACCAGCTTCAAGAATATCCTCGAAACACTGGACGGCACCATGGTGGTGGGCCGCGAGAGCGACATCTGCACCACCGGCCACATCCGCATCGGCACCGCCACGCCCGAAATGCTGGAAAATACCGTGGAAAAAGGCGACATCGTCATCCTGACCAACCGCTATGAGAGCCAGCTGTGCGCCATTGAGAAGGAAGCTTCCCTGCTCATCATCTGCAACGGCTCCAAAGTGGGCCGCACCATCCAGCGCATCGCAGACGAGACCGGAGTCTCCATCATGACCACCCCGGTGGACACCTACGCCGCCGGCAAGCTCATCAGTCAGTGCGCACCCATCTCCTATTATATGACCCGCGACGACATCATGAAGTTCACCCTCGTCACCCCGGTGGCAGACGTCACCCGCGTGATGGCCAAGGTGCGCCACCGCTACTTCCCCATCCTCGACGAGGACGGCAAATACTGCGGCATGGTCAGCCGCCGGAACATCATCAATCTGCAAAAACGCCGCATCATTCTGGTGGACCACAACGAAGCCACCCAGGCTGTGGAGGGCTTCGACCAGGCCGAGATCCTTGAGATCATCGACCACCACCGCATCGGCAGCCTTGAGACCAGCGGCCCGGTGTACTTCCGCAACCAGCCCGTGGGCTGCACCGCCACCATCATCACCCAGATGTACGACGAGAACGGTGTGGAGATCCCGCCCCAGACGGCCGGTCTGCTGCTGGCGGCTATCCTGTCGGATACCCTGATGTTCCGCAGCCCCACCTGCACCCCCGTGGATGAAGCCAGCGCCCGCCGTCTTGCCAAAATTGCCGGGGTGGACATCAACGAGTTTGCCAATGAGATGTTCGAAGCAGGCGAAAAGCTGGACGGCAAGACCGCCGAGGAAGTGTTCCTGCAGGATTTCAAGGTGTTCATGTGCGGCGATGTCCGGTTCGGTGTGGCGCAGGGCAGCTATATGACCCGCAAGAACCTTGTGGCTGCCGAAAATCTGCTGCGTCCCTATCTGGAAGAAGCCCGCAACAAGCAGAATGTGGAGGATATCTACATGCTGCTCACCGATGTGCCCAAGGAAGAGAGCGTGGTCATCTGCTCCGGCCGCTATGCGGGCGAAGTGCTGACCGACGGCTTTGAAGTACAGCCCGCCGAGGACAGCAGCTGGACTCTGCCGGGCGTCGTGAGCCGCAAAAAGCAGTTCATCCCCGCCCTCATGTCGGCTTATCAGGAGCTGTAAAAATGTTCGATTTTCTTAAACAGAAAGACCGCACCCCACCCGCCCTGCCGGAGGGCACTGTGCGCCGCCGCTATTCCATCGAAGGGCAGGTACAGGGGGTTGGCTTCCGCTACCGCGCCCGCTATGCCGCCCAGACATTGGAACTGACCGGCTGGGTGCAGAACGAGGACGACGGCAGCGTGACGCTGGAAGTACAGGGCAGCGAGGAAAAATTCCCGCAGCTGTTCGACATGATCCAGAAAAGCGACTATATCCAGATCACCGGCATCCGCGAAAAAGACCTGCCCCCGGATCCCTGGGAGCGCGGCTTTTCGGTGCGCGGATACTGACATACAAAAAATGGCTGACACGTTTGTGTCAGCCATTTTTTGATGATGATTCAGCCTGATGATTCAGCCTGCAATTTTCAGCGGAGAGTTCTCAGTCCAGATCGTTCCGTCCAGCAGACGGGTCACAGCCAGCGTGCCGTTCACGTTCACACGGGCAGGGTCCAGCGCGTAGAAATCGCTTTCCTTCAGGTGTGCGGGATCGGCGGAAGCGTCCACACCCACCACGCAGATCCAGTGACCGTAGGTGTCGCTGGTGGCAATGTGCGGATAGTTGACCTGATCCCAACCGGAGCCAGTCAGGTGGTACTCGTAGGTAGAGGTGCGGTTCGTGTGGCGGGAAACGCCGCTCACCGTGGTATTTTTCAGATGTACGATCACCGGCCGTCCGGCGGAAAGCTCGCTGTAGAGCTTGTGCAGGCAGTCGGAAAGACTGCCCGAATAGCCGTAATAGCCGCCCGCCGACCACACTGCACCATTCGACCACATGCCGCTGCCGGAAGAGACTTTGCCATCCAGAATGGTGCGGGCATAGCGCAGAGCATACCAGCTGCACCGGCCGGAGGTCTGGTTTCCGATGGAAAGGATCTGACTGTGCCGGAATTCCAGCAGGTCGATGCCGTGGGTCTCTTTCAGGGCGGCGGCGTGGGCGCGGGGCGCAGCCAGAGCCAGCAGCAGGCACAGCGCCAGAACCGCTGCCGCCAGCCGCTGCGCCGCGCGGGCGGTACAGTGTTGCATGGGGATGCACATCCTTTTCTTGATTTTCGACCTGATTTTACCATATAAAAGTGGTGGAATTGTGTGAAAAATGGTCATTTTGTCAAAAATTATGTGAAGCGGGTTCCGACACAACAAATGTCCACCCGTGCAACCGTTTCCTCCGTCACGGGCAGGTTTTTCCCCGCCCTGAAAAAAGAGAATGGCCGTCCGGTAAAGAATCTTTGCGAAATAAGGACGATGTATCTCAATACCGCAACAAAAAAGTCGCTGTTTCATTGATTTTGAACGAAAATGTTTCGGAAACTTTATGCATCTTCTCGATTGACAAAACCAACTGCTGTCGGATACAATAAAGTCAGAACAGCGCCGGAGCAAAAAGCTCCCGGCATGAGACAAATCAACAAAATCTTGAAACGACAGGAGGCGCTTGACGATGAAAAAGCTGAAGAAATTTGCTGCCCTGCTTCTGGTGGGTGTGATGGCTCTGGCCCTGCTGACGGCCTGTGGCGGCGGTAGCAGTGCCGGTGAGGTCAAAACGAGCGAGGAGACCAAAGCGGTAAAGCTGATCAGCAACGATGCTAAGAACGACCAAGAGCTTCGGGCAGTGGCAGAGGGACATCTGGATGTAGACTACCATAAGCTTGATACGCAGTTCAAGTTTCTCGGCTATGCGGGAGCATTTAAGGCTCACGCCGATGAGATCGGAAACGATTTGGTCATCACTATTACCGCACGGTACGACTATAGGGACACCCTTCTGAATGACGTGCTGCAGAGAATCTCGAATTACGTTGATACCGATCACAACGTCAGCCTGAAGCAGGACGGCGATTGGACGAATATCGGCATCGTTGTCAAGGGCAATGACCAGCAGAGCTATATCGGTATCTCTGTCCGCATCAAGAACTACAAAAAGTAAAAATCCATCACCCTTTCCCCGGAGCGTGGCCGCAAGGCCGCCCTCCGGGGCTTTTTTGCGCCTTTTTGTGACAAACCCCGCCTGCTGTGGTACAATAAAAGGGTATCGAACACACACAGAAAGGACATTTCCATGCAGCTGTTTGAACTGGTGTCGCCCCGGCTGTTCCGCCCGCTGGCGGGGCCGAACCGGGCCTTTTATGCCGAACTGCTGCTTTTGCTGTGGGAAGAGTGCCGCCATACTGCGGACTACAGCATTTCCCGCAGCGAAGCAGTTTCCCGTGCCGAAGATTATTTTGCCGCGCTGGCAAAGCCCCTTGCGCTGGACGCCGACGGCGCCGGCGATGAGGACGAGCAGCCCACCCGCGACCCGCACACGCTGGCCGTGGGCTTTCTGCTGCGGCTGCGCCGCACCGGCTGGCTGGAAGAACAGCCCGGCAGCTACGAAGGCGAAGCATCCCTTGCCTTTGTGCCGGAGACGGCTCCCCTGCTGGAAGCACTGGAAGAGATCCTGAACCCCCGCGTGGTCACCTACACCGGCAAGCTGTACAAGGCATGGCAGCTGCTGGGCAGCATCGGGCAGGAAAAAAGCCCCTACGAAAATGTACTGCGGGAGGTGGACGCCGACCTTGAAACGCTGAACAGATCCCTGCGGGCCCTCAATGCGTCCATCGGGCATTACATCGACCGGCTCACCCGCAACCGCACCCCGCAGGAAGTGCTGGAACTGTTCGACCAGTACGAGGAAAAGGTGGTGGCGGCCGCCTACCACCGCTTCAAGACCAGCGACAACCTGTTCAACTACCGCGCCTATCTGGAAGAAGAACTGGATGCCTGCGAAGAGACCGAACTGCCCCGCCTTGCCTTTGACTACGCCCGGGTGGAGCGCTGCGCCCCGAACGAGGCCGCACCCCGGGTCAGGGCGCTGATCCAGAAGCAGCGGGACGCGCTGGAAGAGATGAGCCTGCTCATGCGCCAGATCGATGACAGCCACATCCGCTACCGCAAACGTGCCGTACAGCGGGCGCAGTTTTTGCTGCTGAGCGACCGTTCGTCGCAGGGCAGTGTCACTGCCCTGCTGCGCCGCTACGCCGAGGACATCCGCACCCCGGAACAGCTGTTTGAGCCGGACGACGGCCCGGTGGCAAAGCGGCTGCATCTGTACCCGGCGGCGGTGTTCGGGGAGAAATTCCTCTACCCGCCCGCCGCACAGCGCACCGCCGAGCCGCTGGCTCCGGTGCACACCGAAGCCTTTGACCCAGAACAGCTGCGCAAGGAGCAGCAGTTGCTGCTGGATTACGCCCGTCTTGCCGTCACCGAGGAGAACGTCTCCCTGCTGGCGCGGCAGGCGCTGGCCGCCCGCCCGCAGGTGAACGCTGCGGCGCTGGCCGACGAATACCCGAACGATTTTGCCCGCATCATCGGCCTGCATACCTATTCGCAGTCGCCCCACCGGGACTACGATATCACGCTCACCGGCAACTGGGTGGAACGCGGCGGCTTCCGCTTCGAGGACTTTATTCTGACCCGCCGCAGAGAGGAAAACACACATGGCAACGATTGATCTGCTGGAAGAAACCGCCAATTATCTGCTGAACCACTGCTTTCTGCTGGGCTGCGTGGAAGACCAGCGCGCAAAATATCTCTATGTGCAGGATCATCTGGACGAGGTGCGCGCCGTGTTCCGGCCGCTGGGCTACTCGGTGATGCTGTACCCTGCGCCCATGCAGGCGGCGGCTCTGGTCAACGGCCACGAGGGCAGTCAGGCCCGGCTGCTGAAATACGAGAGCATCCTGCTGCTGGTGCTGCGCCTGCTCTACCTGCAAAAGCGTGAGAGCCTTGCCGCCAGCGCCGACGAAGTTCTGGTGACGGTGGAAGAGGTGCAGACCGAACTGCAAAAGATGAACCTGCCCCGCAAGCTGGATCAGAAAACGCTGGAAAACCTGATGCGCACCCTGCGCCGGTACAATCTGGCCCGGCCCGTGGGCCGGCTGACCGGGCTGGACAGCCGCATCGAAGTATTCCCCACCGTGCTGCTGGCCCTGCCGGACGCGGACCTTGCCGATGCGGCCGCCGAGGCATCCCGTACCCGCACCGAACTGGGCCTGTATGAACGCGCTGATGAAACGAATCCCGGGGAGGCAGAAGAATGATCGAACTCAAACGCCTGAAACTCATCAACTGGCACAACTTTGAAAATGTCACCTTTGACTGTGCCCGCCTGACCTATATGATCGGCGTCAACGCTGTGGGCAAGACCACCATTCTGGACGCCATCCGCTACTGCCTGACCACCAACCGCAATTTCAACGCGCTGGGCAACAAGAAGAGCGGCCGCACCCTGCAGGGTTCCGTCCACGCCAAACAGCGCGGCGAAAACGCCTACCGCCGCCCCGGCCATACCGTGGCCTACATCGGCGCGGAGTTCTACGACAGCGTCAAGCGCACGCCCTTTGTCATCACGGTGCGGGTGGAATCCGAAGGCCCCATGCAGGAGCTGCACCCCGGCGACCAGACATGGTATATCTCCGAGGACGGCTGCACGCTGGAACAGCTGCCCTTCATCGACCCGCGCACCGGCGCGCCCAGCGCAAAAGAGGACTTCAAGCCCGAAAAAGGCCGTCTGTCCTACACCCGCAGCCCAAGCGAAGCCCGCGACCGCATCTGCCGGGCGCTGGGCATCGGGCGCGCGTCCAGCCCGCTGGGGAAGAAGTTCAACGAGGTGTTCCAGATGGGCACCAGCATGGACGAGATCCCCAACTTCCGGGAATTTCTGTACCAGTACATCCTGCCCCAGCCGGAACTGGATCTGGACGCACTGCAGGGCGACCGGCTGGAGCTGGAAAATCTGCACGCCGTGCTGGCCGAAGCCCAGACCCGCGCAAACGCGCTGGAAGAGATCGTGAACTTCGGCCGCGAAGCCGCCGAAAAGCAGACGCAGGCTCTGGTCAACCGGGGCGCTGCGCTGCTGGCCCGCGCCGCCGCAGACGGCGGCGAACAGGACGTCTGGCAGGAACATCTGGACGCCGGCCGACGCCAGCTGGAACAGCTGAATGCCCGCTACGCCGAGGCGAAAAACGCCGAAGCGGAAGCACGCCGCGCCTATCTGGCCGCCCACAGCGCCGCCGGAGCCAGCGGTGAGGGGCGGGCGCTGGACGCCATGGAAGAAGAGCTTGCCCACCGCAAGACTGCGCTGGATGCTGCCGCCCGCCGCGCCGCCAGCGCCAAAAAAGCCGCCGAGCGCACCGCCGCCCTGCTGGCCGTGCTACGCCGGTGCGGCTTTGCGTCCGAGGTGCAGGCAGACGCACTTACGGCAGACACCCTGCCCCGGCTTTCCGGCTGGCTCACCGCACAGGAAAAGCCGCTGGAAGAAGCCTACTTTGCAGCCCGGCAGAACACCGCCGCCCTGCAGCAGGAGCAGACCGCCCGCCGCGCCGAGCTGGACGCCGTGTCCGGCGGCAAGTGGGTGTATCCCCACGGCGACGCCGCCACCCGGGTGCGGGATGCTGTGAATGCCGAGCTGCAGAGCCGCGGCATGAAACCGGACGCTAAGATCTTCTGCGAACTGCTGAATGTGGAGGATGAGAGCTGGCAGGACTGCGTGGAAGCCTGTCTCGGCGACCGGCGGTTCGACATCCTTGTGCCGCCCGCCCACTACGAAGCCGCCAAGAGCGCCTTTGTGGCATTGAAGGACAAGGTCGGCCCCATCAGCCTGCTGGACACCCCGGGCATCCGCAAGGCCAACCGCCGCGCCGACAAGTACGGCCCCGACAGCCTTGCCGCGCAGGTGTCCAGCGAGAACCCTCTGGCCGCGCAGTACGCGGAGACCATTCTGGGGCGCATCGTCTGCTGCGACACCCCCGACACGCTGGAACAGTACCCGGACAGCGCCACCCGGGATCTTTTGCGCCACCACCCCTTCCGGCTGGAACGCCTGCGCACGCCCCAGCGCTATATCGGTCTGGAGGCGCGCCGTGCCCGCGCCGGAGCGCTGGCGGCCGAGCTGGAAGCACTGGGCGAAAAAGCCCGCGCCGCCGCACAGACCGAGCAGAACCTGAAGACCGCCTACAGCCAGTATCAGACCCTGCTGCGCGGCAATGCGCTGGACGAACTTGCCGCGCTGTGGGACGCCCGCGCCGCACTGACCGCCGCACAGGCTGCCGTGACCGAGCAGGAAGCAAAGCTCACCGAATGCCGGGAAAACCCGCTGCTACAGGAGCTTTACAAAGAGGAAGAGACCCGCGAAGCCGCATGGGAGGCCGCCCGCACCGCCGTGGAGCAGATGGGCGGCGACATCCGTGTCTGCGAAAAGCAGATCGCATCCTGCGAAGCCGAGCAGAAAAAGGCCGGCGACACCGCCGCACAGAGCGCAGAAGCCGCCAAAGCCTTCTTTGCCGCCCACCCGCTGGTGGAGCCGCTGGCCCGCGCCCGGATGCTTGCGCTCGCCCCCGCCGACAAGCCCCGCGCCGCCGCGCAGGCCGCCGAAAAGGCACAGGCAAAGCTGGACGATGCACTGGCCGTGTACCTGACCGGCACGCTGGAACCTGCCCAGAAGGCCTACAACGAGCACTATGTGTGCGATTATCCGCTGGGGCTGGCCGGGCTGGAGCAGTACCGCGCCCAGCACGAAAGCCTTGTGCGCATCGACCTGGAACGCTATGCTGCCCGGCTGGAACAGGCACAGCGGGACTGCAAGGAGCGCTTCCGCCGGGATATTCTCTTCCGCATGAAGGACGATATCTTCAACGCGCGGCGGCAGTTCCGGGAGCTGAACAAGGTGATGGAACAGCTGACCTACGGCGAAGAGGTCTACCGCTTTGAGCTGTCCGCCAGCCGCGACCCGCAGCTGGCGGCATTCTATCAGGTCATCGTGGACAAGGGCAACCAGCAGATGACGGACGGCGACTCGCTGGACAACCTTGCCGCCACCGCCGACCCGGCCTATGAGCGGCAGGTGGACGAGCTGATGGAAAAGATCATGGCCGATGTGGACGAGAACACCCGCGCCCGGCAGGAGGGCCGCACCGGCGGCGCTACCCTCTCGGACTATGTGGATTACCGCACCTATCTGGATTATGATATCAAGGTGACCAACCGGGTCACGGGCCAGCAGGCCGATCTGTCCCGCATCAGCCGCGATTCCTCCGGCGGCGAAAATCAGGCCCCCTTCTATGTGGCCATCTGCGCAAGCCTGCTTCAAATCTACGAAAAGAGCGAGAACAGCATCCGTCTGGTGCTGCTGGACGAGGCGTTCAGCAAGATGACCAGCGACCGCATCCGCCCCATGATGGAGCTGTTCCGCCGCCTGCAGCTGCAGGTGCTGCTCATCTCCACCGTGGAAAAGAGCACCGCCATCCAGCCCTACTGCGACATCACCTATTCCATCGTGCGCCACGGCGACGCCAACGCCATTGCGCCCTTCATCCGTCTGGCAGAATAACGGTTTTCAAAGAAGCACGCCGCACAGCGTGCTTCTTTTTTGCGCTCCGTGCAAGATTTTTGCCTTTAAAATCGTGTTATAGGCAGCACAACTTCAAAGCATTTTCCCAGATTTTACGCAAATCGCACAAATAAATCGCGATGTTTTTGACAATGTTGTCCGCTTTCATTCTTGTTTTTGTCACAATCGCGGCGTATAATTGCTCAATGCTAAGAGTTTGCCCAAACGCAAAAAGGAGGCTTTTTCCATGAAACGCAGTTGGTCTTCGCGCCATCCCATCGGTTTTATGGCGCTGTATCTGTTGTTATATCTTGTTGCATTCAATTTTCTGGAGACGCGGATCTCCATGCCCCATCTGCTGGTGCACTGCCAGCTGGACGACCTGATCCCCTTTTGCAAATATGCCATCGTCCCCTACTTTGCATGGTTCGTGTGGATCCCGTTCACCCTGTTCTACCTGCTGTGGCGGGCACCCCGGGAGGACTTCTGGCGGTTGTGCCTGCCGCTGTTTGCCGGCATGACCATCGCGCTGGCGTGCTACGTCATCGTCCCCACCGGGCTGAACCTGCGCCCCGCCTATGTCCCGGGCAATGACATCTTTGCCCGTACGGTGCGGTTCCTTTACAGCACCGATACCCCCACGAATGTCTGCCCGTCCATCCATGTGCTCAACTCCGTCACCCTTCTGCTGGCCTACTACCGCAGCCGTATTTTCGAGCAGCCCCGCCGCCGCTGGATGCGCCCCGCCGCCACCGTGCTGTGCATCTCCATCGTATGCTCCACCATGCTGCTCAAGCAGCACAGCTGCATCGATGTGATCCTGGGCATCGTGCTGGCGCTGGCGCTGGATTCGCTGTTCAACATGGCGTTTGCCCGCAGCGATCTGCCGCAGGTGCGGAGAGTTTAAACTTACTTACGACCAATATCCTCAAAAGGGGCCGTTGCATTATGCAACGGCCCCTTTTGGCAATTCTGCGCACTCTTATCAGGATAACCATGCCTTTTTGCACTGCTGTCTGTACATTTTTTCGCCAAAAAATATGCAGTAGTATGACTTTTGCAGACGGCTCAGAACAGCCCTTCCGGCAGGCAGACGTCCGTTTTGGGCACCTTTTGCCACGAAAAATCCGGGATCAGGCTCTCCGGCGTGCGGGGAGCCGGCTCGGGCTGCAGGCCGTAGGCGTAGGCCAGTTTGCCCACGATCTCCGATGCGGTGTACTTTGCGCGCAGATTTTCCAGGCTCTGATCGCCGTCCCGTTTGGACAGCCGACGCCCGTCCGGAGCCAGCAGCAGCGGGCAGTGGGCAAAGTGCGGTGCCTGCAGACCCAGCAGCCGGTACAGGTACAGCTGCCGCGCCGTGGAGGACAGCAGATCCGACCCTCGCACCACCTCGGTCACGCCCATGCGGGCATCATCCACCACCACCGCCAGCTGGTAGGCAAACACGCCGTCCGCCCGGCGCAGGTAGAAATCGCCGCAATCACGCAGCAGATTTTCGGTGTGGTTGCCCATGCAGCCGTCTGTAAATTTGACCGTTTCATCCGGCACCATCAGGCGGTAGGCGGGGGCTTTCTTTTTGCGTTTTTCGGCAATTTCTTCGGCAGTCAGGCCCCGGCAGGTTCCGGGATAGATGACGTTGCCGTCCGAAGTATGGGGCGCGCTGGCGGCATGCAGCTGGGCACGGGAGCAAAAGCACGGGTACACCAGCCCCTGAGCTTCCAGCTTTTTGTACTGCACGGTGTAAATGTCCGCGCATTCGCTCTGATAATAGGGGCCGTTCGGCCCGCCGGTGCTGCCGCCCTCGTCCCAGACGAGGCCCAGCCACGCAAGGTCCTGCTCCAGTAAATCGGCATAAATGCGCGGGCAGCGCTCGGCGTCCAGATCTTCGATGCGCAGAACGATGCGCCCGCCCTGACTTTTTGCGCTGAGCCACGCCAACAGGCTGCAGGCCAGATTGCCCAGATGGAGACGCCCGCTGGGGCTGGGCGCAAAGCGCCCGATGACCGGGCGATGGTCGTGTTTCTCGCAGGCACCGCCTGTCGTAAACGCTTCGTTTTGCATAGAGGTTCCTTTCGGGCCGCTGAACGATTTCAAATGCCCTCGCTTTGCTCTGGGCATCTTCAGCGGAAAAAATATTTTTATGTTTGCAAATCAGCAAAGCCTGCGGGCTTTGCTGATTTGCTTTTTCACGGGAGGGGCCGTGGCGGAAAACGGCAGTTGTAAAGCCCTCTCAGTCAAAGCTCTCACCCATTATAATTTCCCGCCCTGCAAAGGTCAACAGCCGACCCATTCCAGCTGCTGTTCCACGGTCTGCCGGATCTGCGCTGCCTGCAGTCCGTAGACGATCTGCACCTCGCAGCCGCTTTGCATCACGCCGCTGCAGGGCAGTTCCCGCAGGGTCTGGAACCGGACAAAGGCCGGGTCTTTCACCGTGATGCGCAGCCGGGTGAAGCAGTTGTCCACGGTACGGATATTCTCCCGCCCGCCCAGCGCAGCGATCAGCCGACCGATGGTTTCATCGTCCGGCAAAGGCTGCTTTTCCGGGTGCGCAGGCTCCTCCGGGCGGCGGCCCGGCGTGGGCAGATCCAGCGCCTTGATGAGCAGGGTGAACACCGCAAAATAGACCGCGATCTCAGCAAGCCCCAGCAGATACAGCACCGGGTAATGGGTTCGGGCTGCGCCGGCGGAAAGGTTCATCAGCAGCGAGCCAAGCAGATTGGAGCTGAACGCCGTCACATGGCACAGGTTCAGCAGCACGATGAACGCACCCGCAATGACAGCGTGCGCCAGCCAGAGCACCGGTGCCGTGAAGCAGAACAGAAAATCCAGCGGTTCGGTGATGGACGCCAGCGAAGCCGTAAACGCCAGCGGAAGCAGCTGGGCGGCGGTTTTTCTGCGGTTTTCCTTCCGGGCGCAGAAGATGAACGCTGCCGCAATGCCGAAGTACCCGAAGGTCTTGGTGAAGCCGGTGTACATCCAGACGATGCCGTCCGAAAACGGCAGGCCGAGATTGTATTCGGTCATCATGACCACATAGGCACCGGTATAGGTCACGCTGCCAACGGTCAGCTGGCCGCCCAGCGCCGAAAACTGGAACGGCATATACACCAGATGATGCAGGCCGGTAGGGATAAGCAGCCGTTCCAGAAAGCCATACAGAAACAGCCCGATGTTGCCCGATGCCGCAATGAAGCCCGTGATCGCTGCAATGCCCTGCTGCACCGGCGGCCAGGCCAAGCACTCGGCAAAACCGAGAAGCGCCGCCGCACCCGCCATGCAGGTGAAAGACCACCGTGTACCGGAAAAGATGCCGGAAAAAATGCCTTTGCCGGTGCGTTCGCAGGTGCGGTTAAAGACCCACGCCGTTACAAGCCCCAGCAGGATGCTGCCGAATACGCCGGTGTCCATGGTCTGGATGCCCAGCACGGTGGTCTGGCCGGAACTGGTCAGACCGGTCAGGCTGTCGGGCTGTGCCAGCAGGCCCAGCTCATTCAGGGCCACATTGCTGGCCGTAAGCGCAATAAGATAGCTCATCAGGGCGATCAGCCCCGCCTGATGTTTATCCCGCCGGGCCAGCGCGGCGGCAATGCCGACGCAGAACAATACACTGAGGTTGTTGATGACGGCCGTCAGGCACTGGTAGATCAACTGCCCCAGCAGGCGTATCGGTGCCCAGCGCAGAAACGGCAAGATCTGCGCCAGCGAAGAGCTGGTGAGCAGCGCCCCCGCCACCAACAGCAGCCCCGCCGCCGAAAGATAGGACAGCGACGCCAGCATCGCCTTGGAAAAGCGCTCCAGCGCCGGTCTGATCCTGTTTTTCATGTTGACCCCTCTCTTTCCCGGCAGTGTCTATCTGTAGTCAACCGCCGGACGCGAAAAATGTCAAGAGCGCAAATTTCCTAAAAAATGCAGCCCGGGTTGTGCAGGCTGCACAGCACCGCTTGAAATTCGTCTCTCCTGCGCCGATTGACAACCGCTCATGCAGAACGTATACTTAGGGTGTATCGTTTCGAGATGCTCCGGCGTTCTGCCGGGTCAAGGAGGACTTTGCTATGAAATTGAAATATACCCGTATCCTCTCGCTGCTGCTGTGCGCCGCCATTGCCTGCAGCGTGCTGGCCGGCTGCGGCGGCTCCGCTGCGTCCGGCAGCAGCTCTTCGGAAGCTCCCAGTTCTGCTTCCGCGTCGGACAGCGCCTCTGCTCCCGCTTCCAGTGAGGCTGTGCCCGATTCCACCACCGAAGCCAACACTTCGCAGCTGAATCCCGGGAACTTTGACGAGAACTCCATCTTCTCCATCACCGGCACTTCGGACGCCTTTGAGCCGTGTCTCGGCTGGGGGCCGGGCGTATCCGGCTGCTCGCTGAAATCGGTGATCGCTGCCGCATCCCTGCTGCAGTGGGCCGAGGAAGCCCGGCTTTCGGCACGCACACCGGACGCCGTGCAGGAGGCTGTCGGCAACTGGTACGACAGCCTGTCGGCGGACGATCAGGAGAACTTTGCCGAAGCATGGACCATGATCGAGCCGGACGCTCTGGCGCTGCTGAGCGACAAGGAGAGCATGACCGGCCGCATTCAGGACGCCGGGCTTGACCCCGACACCCTTCCGGGCTGCACCCTGAAAAACTGGCAGGCCCTGCAGACCGTGCTGGACGAGATGGTTCCGGACGTGGAAGTTTAAAGCAAATCAAAAAAGAAGCTGGCCATGTGGTCAGCTTCTTTTTTGCTCTATCAGACCTATCAGACTTTTTTCAGCACATACTGGCGGGTGCCCATGCCGATCTTTTCGGCCTGCTCCAGCGTGGCCTTCCACTCGATGTTGGGGTTCGAGTCCTTGAAGTTGTCGTGGTGGCAGTTCCAGCCTTCCTTAGCCAGATTGTTGCTCAGCTGGCTGTTGGGCAGCGGGGTGGCATTCAGGCAAGCATCTGCACAGGCCTGATCCAGCGCCACCGGGTCAAAGGATGCAAAGATGCCGATATCCGGCAGGATGGGCGCATCGTTCTCGCCGTGGCAGTCGCAGTTGGGGCTGATGTCCTGCACAAGGCTGATGTGGAAGCAGGGGCGGCCTGCACAGACGGCGGCAGCGTACTCGGCCATCTTGCGGTCCAGCAGCTCGTTGGCGCAGTCGTTGGGCGAATAGATGGCGTCAAAGTTGCAGGCACCGATGCAGCGGCCGCAGCCCTTGCACTTGTCGTAATCGATGACGGCCTTGTTTTCGGCATTGTATGTAATGGCGTCCGAGCCGCATTCCTTTGCGCAGCGGTGGCAGCCGCGGCACAGGCTCTCCTGCACGGCGGGCTTACCGGCAGCATGCTGCTCCATCTTGCCCGCGCGGGAGCCGCAGCCCATGCCGATGTTCTTGATGGCACCGCCGAAGCCGGTAGCCTCGTGGCCCTTGAAGTGGGTCAGGCTGATGAACACATCCGCATCCATGATGGCGCGGCCGATCTTTGCGGTCTTGCAATATTCGCCGTTCGGCACCGGCACTTCGGCTTCATCGGTGCCGCGCAGGCCATCGGCAATGATGACCTGACAGCCAGTGGTCATGGGCCAGAAGCCGTTCAGCTGGGCGCAGGTGAGGTGTTCCAGTGCATTTTTGCGGCTGCCCGGGTACAGGGTGTTGCAGTCGGTCAGAAACGGCATACCGCCCTGTTCCTTGCACAGGTCGGCCACCACCTTGGCGTAATTGGGGCGCAGAAAAGCCAGATTGCCCAGCTCGCCGAAATGCATCTTGATGGCAACGAACTTGCCATCCATGTCGATGTCCTTGATGCCGGCGGCAATGCACACCCGGCGCAGCTTTTCCAGCAGGCTGGTGCCCACCGGACAGCGGAAATCCGTATAGTAGACTTTGGATGCTTCCATAGTTTTTCCTCCATCGTTTTTGCGCGGCCCACGGCCGCATACTCTCTCTTTTATCAGTATAGCACAAAGTTTTTCAAAGAAAAAGAGCGGATAAAGACGGTGCCCCCCGCCGATTGCTCCGGCCATATGCAGCGGAACTATCCGTTCGGAAATAAAGAAAGCCGGAGATCCGCGGATCTCCGGCTTTCTATTTTCACAGGAAAGAGTCGTGGCAGGCAGCGGCTCTTGCAGCGCCGGCTCCCTGCGGGAGCGTTCGCGCAACAGAAAATGCACAAGCTTATCCGCACGGCTCGTCGCGCAAGCGACTCAAAATCGGCGGAACACAAAAAATCCTTTCGCGAAGCGGCTTGGATTTTTTGTATAGAGCCTTTCTGCTTTGGGGTCTAAAAGGGGCGAGCAGCCCCTTTTTCATGGATCCAGCGCGTTGAAATCGCTGGTTGTTTTCTGGTTCTCTTTTGCAACCAAAAGAGAACATACCCGGCGGCGATGCATCTTGCAAAAGGCATGAAACCTTAAACACGCGACTACGCTCTGTGCGGGAAGCATTCTAAATCAGAAGATTGCCGTCACCACTGCCACTGCCAGCACGATGACACCCAGCACGATGCGGTAGATGCCGAAGAAGCGGAAGTCATGCCGCTTGACGTAATCCATCAGGAAACGGATGGCCGCAAGGCTCACGCCGAAGGCCACCACGCAGCCGACGATCAGCACCGCGATCTCGGTGCCGGTGATGGCTACACCGGAAACGGCAAATTTGAGCACCTTGAGCAGCGAAGCACCCGCCATGACCGGGATGGCCAGATAGAAGGTGAACTCGGCCACACAGGCGCGGGACAACCCCAGCAACAGACCACCCACGATGGTGGCACCGGAACGGGAGGTGCCGGGGATGATGGCCAGCATCTGCCACACACCAATGATGAGGGCATCCCGGTAGGTGATCTGGTCCAGCCGGGTGACATGGGGCGTGGTGCGGCGGTTCTCCACCACAAGGAACAGCACACCGTAGAGGATGAGCATGGCGGCCACCGTGATGTAGTTGTAGAAGTGTGCTTCCATCCAGTCATCCAGCGGGCTGATGACCAGCACCGGCAGGGTGGCGGCTACCACCTTGAACCACAGGTTCCAGACACTGGGCTTGGAGATGACCCGGCCCTGCTTCATCCCGAAGGGCCACAGCTTGCCCCAGAACAGCACCACCACAGCCAGAATGGCACCCAGCTGGATGACCACCCGGAACATGGACATGAACTCTTCGCTGGCGTTGAACTTGATGATCTGCTCCAGCAGGATCATATGGCCCGTGGACGAGATGGGCAGCCATTCGGTAACGCCCTCCACAATACCCATTAAAATTGCTTTGATGATCTCAAAAAACGTAAGAACCCCTCCTGTTGCGCAATGCGCTTAATCACTTGTTTTTTCAAGTATACCATACTATGACATCCTGCGCACGCAGAATGCAGAAATTTTACTCTCCGGGCCATATTTATCTGCCTGCTCAAATGTGCTATACTGTAGTTATATACGAACCTGCACCGTGCTCTTCTGCAGGAGTCCGTCACCATTTTATGATGAGGTGAGTTTTCATGAACATTCTGGTTATCGGCTGCGATCAGGTGGGCGCATCGCTCATCCGCGATCTGGAACGCATCGGCCACGATATTTCCCTGATCGAGCGGGACCCCGAACAGCTCAAGCGGCTGGACGCCTTTGATGACTACCGCTTTGGCGGCACCGCCCTTGTGGGCGACCCCACCGACCCGGATATCCTGCGGCAGGGCGGCGTGGAGAACTGTGACGCCGTGGCCGCCGTCAGCGAGGATGACACCGTGAACCTGATGGCCGCGCAGATCGCAAAGAGCATCTTCCGCCGGGAAAAGGTCATCTGCCGCGTCTCCGACCCCCATCTGCAGGTGCTGTACCACAAGGCCTATGAACTGGACACCATCTGCCCCACCGTGCTCACCGAGCAGTCGGTGTTCCGCGCACTTTCCAAGTGATTTTTGATTCCGCTTTGTAGAATGAGGTAACGATATGAAAGTTTGTATTGCAGGCGGCGGCAAAGTTGGGCTGTATCTGGCCCAGAGCCTGCTGGCGCACCACCACAAAGTGACCATCATCGAGCCGCAGGAGATGCTCTGCCGCTCCCTTGCGGATACGCTGGACATCCCGGTGATCTGCGGTGACGCCGTGAGTTTTGACACCATGCGCACCGCCGATGTGGCCAGCTGCGACGCCTTTGTGGCCGTGACTGGTGCCGACGAGGACAACCTCGTAGCCTGCCAGATCGCCAAGCGGGAGTTCGGCGTGGACCGCACCGTGGCCCGGGCTTCCAATCCCAAGAACCGGGAGCTGCTGCACACACTGGGCGTGGACACCGTGGTCTGCGGCACCGACAACCTGAGCCATATTCTGGAACGGGAGATCGAGACCGACACCATCCGCCAGCTGCTCTCGCTGGGCGGCGGCACCGCCAGCCTGAACGAGATCCTTCTGCCGGAGAACTTCCAGTTTGCCGGGCAGGCCGTCAAGGACATCCCCATGCCGGGCGACGTCATCCTGGTGTGCATCACCCGGGACGCGGAGTTCATCATCCCCCACGGCAACACCACCCTGCTGCCGTGGGACCGCATCCTCTGCCTGACGCAGGACGACACCCTGCACCTGCTGATGGACGCATGGGGTCTCAACAACAAATGACCGAGACCGAACTGCTGCGCACTGCGCTGATCATCCCGCCCCGGGCGCGGGCTGTGCTCTGCGGCTGGGCCGGGGTGCCCGGCCTTGTCTGTGCGCCTTTTGTGTTCTGGCAGGGCATCCCGGCCGGATGCGTCTTCTGCGCCCTGTGGGCGGCGCTGGTGTTCGAGGTGTGGGTGCGCAGCTGCAGCTTTGCGGCCTTTCTGACCCGGAAAGAGCTGGTGGTGCAGTCCGGCATAGCGATGCCCATGACGCGGCAGCTGCCCCGCCGTGCCGTGACCGGTGTGTCGGCGCTGCGCACCCCGCTGCTCTGGATGGCCGGGTGCAGTCTGCTGGTCGTGCGCAGCCCCGGCGCACAGCTGCTTGTGCCCGGCGTCCCGACTGATGAGGCACAGGCTCTGGCGGCAGCGCTGACAAAGGAGGTGCCATGACCGAACGCGGCTTCCACCCTTTTGCGGTGCTGCACTTTTTGCGCAAGACCCTGCTCGTCTACCTGCTGCCACTGCTGCAGGTGCTGTTCCAGCGCAACTGGCAGGCGCTGTGGGCGGCGCTGGCGCAGGATGCGGCATTGTTCTTTCTGCTCACGCTGGTCAGCGCTGCGGTGCTGCACGCCAGCCGCTGGCAGGTGGATGAAGAAGGCTGCCTGTGCATCCGCTGGCGGCTGGTGGTCCGGTTGGACCGCTGCCTGCGGGCGGACGGGCTGGCCGCGCTGACCATCGAGCGCCCCCTGCTTTACCGTCTGGCCGATGCCAGCCGGGTGGTGCTTTATCCCGCCGGGCAGAAGCGTGCTATCACCCTGCATCTTACCCGGCAGGACGCTCAACGGCTGGCCGACCGGATGATGCCGGTGGGCGATGCCGTGGCTCACACGCCCCGGGGCAGCGAAAAGCTGGCTTTTGCGGTGCTGGGCGCCAACGGCCTGTCCACCCTTGCCCTGCTGATGCTTGCTTTGCGCCAGAGCGAGCCTTACGCACCCGATGCCCAGACTGCCGCCTTTGCACATCTGGGCCGCATTGCGGCATGGGCGGCCCGCTGGCTTCCTGTGGGCACAGCGTGGCTGCTGGTGCTGGGCGGGGCGCTGTTCTGCGCCAGTCTGGCCCGCAGCGCGGCCCATGCCGCCCACTACACGGTGTGGCGCACCGATACCCAGCTGGGCAGCCGGGGCGGCTTTGTGCACCAGTACGAAATGCGGGTGCAGCTGCGGCACCTGAGCTACGCCGATGTGCGGCGTTCCCCGGCTACATGGGCGCTGCACTACAGCCCGGTATTCCTCACGGCAAGCCGCTGCCAGCCGGAGATCCCGCTGTTGGTCTGGCCGGAGAACGGGCCGTTTTTACAGGAAATGCTGCCGGGTTTCGTTCCGCCGCCGGACACACCTGCCGACACCCGGAACCGCAGCCGCATCTTCTTTCTGCCCGCCGGCATCCCCTGCGGGCTGTGCCTGCTGCTGACAGTGGCGTCCCGCTACACGCTGCCCGGCCTCACCGTTCCGCTGCTGGTTCTGACCGCCGGTTTTGCCGCTTTGCTGGGTGCAGCCTTTGCCGGCTACCGCCGGGAGGGTGTCTGGCTGCGGGAGGGGCACCTCACCCTGCGCATCCAGCGCGGGTTCCATATGCACAACATCTGCGTCTTCTGCCCGGACACCGCCCTGACGGCATTGCAGTCGCCGTGGGCGGCCGCCGTGCACCGCACCAACCTGACCCTGACGTTTCCCGGGAAACTCCGGCTCAAGGTGCGCAGCGTGCGGTGCAGCGAGCTGAATTTTATGAATCTGTAAGGAGTCTTTTTCTGTGATCCGAACCGTATTATTTGATCTGGACGGCACCCTGCTGAACACCATCGATGACCTTGCCGATGCGGGCAACTGGGTGTGCACACAGCACGGCTGGCCCACCTTTACGGTGGAACAGTTCAAACACATGGTGGGCAACGGCATCCCGAAACTGGTGGAGCGCTTTTCCCCGGAAAACGCCCGCACGCCGGAACAGCTGGCCGCTACGCTGGCCGAGTTCACCGCCCGGTACGACGCCCACAAAGAGGATAAAACCGCCCCTTATCCCGGCATTGCCGCCCTGCTGGACAAGCTGCGGGCAAACGGCATCCGATGCGCGGTATTCTCCAACAAGGCCGACCCGCTGTGCGGCAAGATCATTGCCCACTACTTCGGCGAAGGCCGCTTTGACGCGGTGCGCGGCAGCCGACCCGGCGTGCCCACCAAACCCGACCCCGCCGGGCTGTACGCCCTGATGGAGCAGATCGGCGCAGAACGCTCTTCTACCCTGTTCGTGGGCGACAGCGATGTGGATATCCTCACCGGGCACAACGCCGGCCTGCCTGCCATGGGCGCGCTGTGGGGCTTCCGGGGCGAGGCAGAGCTGACCGCCGCCGGGGCCGACGCACTGGCCGCAGTGCCGGAGGATATTTTTACTTATACCCAGACCCATTGAGACTATTTTTTAATTCGTGCAGAAAAGGCGGGCGGCCCGATGGGCCGCCCGCCTGCTTTGTTCTTTGGAGTCTCCCGGCTTATGCCAGAGTAACTTCCTGGATCTTGGAAGAAGCGAACTCGAAGGGCCACACGGTCTTCCAGTCCTGATCCTGCACCTGTGCGATAGCAACGGATGCATAGGTATTGTCGCGGTAGTGCTTCACGCCGCCGATCTCGTACCCGCGTTTTGTCTGCTGCTGCAGCAGCTTTTGCGCCGTTTCGTGGAGTTTTGTCTCGGCGGTGAGATTCTTGCGTCTTTTTTTCATGTTTCATCCCCTCTCAAAGAAAAAGTTGAACTTTTTTAAAAATAAGTGTTGACAAAAAGGAGAACAGTGGATATAATAATAAAGCACCGTTCAAGTGCGAAAAACATATGTGGCGGTATAGCTCAGTTGGCTAGAGCATTCGGTTCATACCCGAAGTGTCACCGGTTCAAATCCAGTTACCGCTACCACTTTTACAGAGTTTCGCTAAGGTTATGGGGGACGGTCGTTCGCAACAGTGAACGATGAATGTCGGAGGTTTTAGCGAAGCTCTGTATTTCTAAGGCCCGTTGGTCAAGCGGTTAAGACACGGCCCTTTCACGGCTGTAACATGGGTTCGATTCCCGTACGGGTCATGAATAAAATCCCTGATCTTAGGATCAGGGATTTTTTCATGCAACCCGTACGAGGAATCGAAAGAACACGGCCGCCCACAGGCGGTAAAAAAGAGCCCGGTGGGCTCTTTTTTAGTGTTCGGGTTCCAACCAATAGGACTGTCTACCGTGGTTGCCGCCTTGCTGCCATTGCTCGAGGGATTTTTTGTTTGACCCGTACGGGAATTGCAACAGCGACGACCGCTTCCCCGAATCCTCCCCTTCGTACCGCATGACAAAACACCCCGCTCTCTGCGCACACAGAAAGCGGGGTGTTTTCAACTGTTTTTATTCAGGCTGTGGAAAAGTCTGTCAGGTCTCAGTTCTTCTTATTGGTAGGAACCATGACCTTCAAGCCGCCCATATACGGCTGCAGCACTTCGGGAATGGTCACGCTGCCGTCGGCCTGCAGATGGTTCTCCAGGAAAGCGATCAGCATACGCGGAGGTGCCACGCAGGTGTTGTTCAGGGTGTGAGCCAGATAGGTCTTTCCGTCCTTGCCCTTGATGCGGATGTGCAGGCGGCGTGCCTGTGCATCGCCCAGATTGGAGCAGGAGCAGACCTCAAAGTACTTCTGCTGGCGGGGGCTCCATGCCTCGATATCGCAGCTCTTGACCTTCAGATCAGCCAGATCGCCGGAGCAGCAGTTCAGCTGACGCACAGGGATCTCCATGCTGCGGAACAGCTCCACAGACATCTGCCACAGCTTCTCGTACCAGTCGGCGCTCTCCTCGGGGCGGCAGACCACGATCATCTCCTGCTTCTCGAACTGGTGGATGCGGTAGATGCCGCGCTCCTCGATGCCGTGAGCACCCTTCTCCTTACGGAAGCAGGGGCTGTAGGAGGTCAGGGTCAGGGGCATCTTGCTCTCGTCCAGAGTCTGATCGATGAAGCGGCCGATCATGGTGTGCTCACTGGTGCCGATCAGGTACAGGTCTTCGCCCTCGATCTTGTACATCATGGCGTCCATCTCCGGGAAGGACATAACGCCCTGCACCACGTTGCCGTGCATCATGAAGGGAGGGATCACATAGGTGAAGCCCTTGTTGATCATGAAGTCACGGGCGTAGGCCAGCACAGCCTCGTGCAGGCGGGCGATGTTGCCCAGCAGATAATAGAAGCCGTTGCCGGCCACACGGCCTGCAGCGTCCATATCGATGCCGTCAAAGCTCTCCATGATCTCGGTGTGGTACGGAATAGGGAAATCGGGCACGACCGGCTCACCGAAACGCTGTGCTTCCACGTTATAGGTGTCGTCCGGGCCGATGGGCACGCTGGGGTCGATCATCTGGGGGATGGTGTACATGATCTCCTGAATGCGGGCTGCCAGAGTTTCCTCTTCCTTTTCCAGCTCTGCCATCTTGTCGGCGTCGGCCTTGACGGCGGCGTTGTTGGCGTCGATCTGAGCCTGCAGCTCAGCCTTCTGAGCCTCGTCGGTACACTTCTTCAACTGACCGAACAGAGGGCCGTTGGCCTTGCTCAGCTTGTTGCGGGCTGCCTTGAGAGTCTCCACTTCCTTCAGGGCTGCGCGGTACTGGGCATCCTTCTCGATGACCTCGTCCACCAGCGGGAGCTTGGCGTCCTGGAATTTCTTCTTGATGTTTTCCTTGACGGCGTCCGGGTTCTCACGGACAAATTTGATATCAAGCATGATTTACTCTCCTTGCTCTATTTCGTTCGCACAGAAGATCCTCTCCCCTGTGCCGTTCAAAGACGGTCGCCCGTCTTGGATCGCTTATTCTTCGGTCTGGTACTGTCCCAGCAGATTGGCGAAAGCCCTGAGCTGTTCATCCGAATAGAAATGAACAGTCAGCTTGCCTTTGCCGCCGTGGTACGCCACATTGACCTCGCTGCCCAGCACCTGCTTGAGGCTTTCCTCCACCTCCACCGGCAGTGTGCCGCGGGGTTCTGGCTCCTTCGGCTCCTTTTCAGGCTTTGCCAGCTTCTTGCAAAGGGCTTCGGCCTGACGGACGTTCAGCTGGTTGTCTGCGATGATCTGCGCCGCCTGCTCCTGCAGTTCCGGCGTGGGCAGACCAAGGATCACCTTGGCGTGGCCGGTATTGATGAAGCCGCTCTTCAGCAGTTCCAGCACATTTTCCGGCAGGTTCAGCAGGCGCAGGCTGTTGGCCAGCGCACTGCGGCTCTTGCCCAGCTTCTGGGCGGCCTGCTCCTGCGTCAAGTTGCAGCGGTTCATCAGCTCCCGGATACCGGCGGCTTCTTCCACCGGGTCCAGATCTTCACGCTGCAGATTTTCCACCAGAGCCAGCTCCATGGCCTGTTCGTCGGAGACGTCCTTGACCACTACGGGCACTTCGTTCAGACCCGCCATGCGGCAGGCGCGCCAGCGGCGTTCGCCTGCCACGATGCTGTAGCCGCCCCGGGGCCGGGGCCGCACGGCGATGGGTTGCAGCAGGCCGTGCTCTGCAATGCTGGCCGCCAGTTCGCCCAGCGCCTCCTGATCGAAGGTCTTGCGTGGCTGGCCGGGATCGGGTTCGATCTCGCGCAGGGGCAGCGTTTCTACATTTGCGTCGGACTCAAAGGCCGGGGCTGCGTCCTCAAACAGACTTTCCAGCCCGCGCCCAAGCCCTCCTTTTCCTCTTGCCATCTTGAATGATCTTCCCCCTGTGCTTTAATCTTCCAGAGCGTTTTTCGCCGGCTCTGCGGCGGGTGCCTGCCTGCCCCGGGTCTTTTTGGGTTCGTGGGGGCGGTTGCGCTTGACAAATTCGATTGCCAAGTCCATGTACGCCTCGCTGCCCTTGCCCTTCGGCTCGTAGAAGTTGATGGGCTGGCCGTAGCTGGGCGCTTCCGAAATGCGGATGGAGCGCGGGATGGTGGTCTCGTACACCTTGGAGCCGAAATACTTCTGCACCTGCTCCACCACCTGAATGGTCAGGTTGTACCGCAGCGAGAACATGGTAAATACCACGCCCTCGATGTCCAGATAAGGGTTGTACTTTTTCCGGATAGTCTTGAGAGTGCTGATGAGCTCGGACAGACCTTCCAGCGCGTAATACTCGCACTGCACCGGGATGAGCACGCTGTCGCAGGCGCTCAGGCCGTTCAGGGTGAGCAGGTCCAGACTGGGCGGGCAGTCGATGAAGATAAAGTCGTAATCTTTCTGCACCTCGGCCAGCGCCTTGCGCAGGCGGCCTTCGCGGCCGGGGATATCGATCATCTCCAGACTGGCACCCGCCAGACGGGTGTTGGAGCCGATGACATCGGTGCGGTACTCGGTCTTGCGGACGGCCTCCGAAGCACGGCAGCGGCCGATGAGGATCTCGTAAGTTCCCTTCTCGACGCTCCGTTTCGGGATGCCGTAGCCGGTGGTGGTGTTGCCTTGCGGGTCAAGATCCACGATCAGGACCCGCTTGCCCAGAGCTGCCACACAGGACGAAAGATTGACGGCGGTGGTGGTTTTGCCCACACCGCCCTTCTGGTTTGCGATTGCTACAATTTTTGCCACGCACATTTCTTCCTTCCGGGAAAAGAGTTGTTCCACATGGAACATTCGCAGTCATGCCCGCCGTTTTCCCCTCCGGACGGGCACCTTGATTCTTAGTATAGCACATCCGGATTGGTTTTTGAACCGTTCTTTGCGTTTTTGTGGTGTTATTTCGGTTTTTTGTCCGCTTTTCCATGCTCCTGTTGTTCCACATGGAACATTTTCAGCGCTGGGCGGCGGCAGTGGGGATGCGCACGGTATACTCGATATAGCCGTCCTTTTCCTCCCGGTGGGCCGTTGCGGGCACGCCGTTGTCGGTCATCAGACGGATGGCATGGTCGATGGTGTTCACAAAAATGCGCACGTCCTTGACCATGGAAATGCGGTGCCTTCCCTTCGCCGTGCTGTTCAGCATCTGCTCAATGTACAGGTCGGTCTGGCGGGCATTCATCCGCCGCTTGGCAATGTTGATGAGTGCTTCGCTGCGGCGGTTTTCCGGCAGGCGCAGCACTGCCCGGGCGTGGCGCTCGGTGAGGTTGTTGTCCAGCACGAACTGCCGCTGGTCGGCATTCAGCTGCAGCAGACGCAGCTTATTGGCAAAGGTGGGCTGCGCCATACCCAGCCGTTTGGCGGCTTCAGCCTGCGTGCAGTCCCACAGCACCATCACATCCTTCAGCCCCTGTGCCTGCTCAAAGGGGTTCAGGTCTGCGCGCTGGATGTTCTCCAGCAGCCCCAGCGCCGCCGTCTGCTCGTCGGGATAACTGCAGAGAATGGCCGGGACGGTATCCATCTTTGCCATCCGGCAGGCGCGCAGACGCCGCTCCCCTGCCACAAGCTCATAACAGCCATCCGGCATTTTTCGCACCGAGACGGGCTGCAGCAGGCCGTTCTCCCGGATGCTCTGCGCCAGCGCCGCAAGCTCCTGCTCGCTGAATTCTTTCCGCGCCTGAAACGGCGACGGCCGGATCTGATCGATGGGCAGGAAATAAATTTTCCCCGCCTGTTTTCTGCGTTCAAACATGGATAACACTGCCCCTTTCCAAAGCATCGCATTTTGTTTTCCACATTTTCCCGGGAAAGTGTGGAAAATCCGGTCTTGCAAGCTCAGTTTACCACACAAAGAAAAACCCTGCCAGAAGTTTCGTTCGGCAGGGTTTTGCATATTCTTATCGATGATTCGTTATTTCAGCGGACTTTTTGCGATTTTACCGCCGTTTCTGGGGTAAGCAGTCGGAGTCTGCGAAATCTTTTTGCAGAGGATCAGGGTGCGGGTGTCGCCGCCCGGCAGGTGCAGGGTGCGGGTCTCTTTGTATTCGCCGCCCAGCTTTTTGATAGCACCCCGGGCTGCCGCCAGCTCTTCCTCGCCGGAAGCGCCCTTCATGGCCAGAAAGCTTCCGCCCACCCTGACCAGCGGCAGACAGTATTCGGCCAGCATGGGCAGGGCGGCCACCGCGCGGGCAGAGGCCAGATCAAACTGCTCCCGCCACACTTTGCGGGCGGCTTCCTCGGCGCGTTCCTTGGCAAACTCCACGCCGGTCAGCCCCAGCTGTGCGCAGGCATATTTCAAAAACTCCACCCGTTTGCCAGTCGGCTCCATCAGGGTCAGTTCCAGCTTCGGCTTGTAGATTTTGGTCACGATGCCGGGGAACCCTGCGCCCGCACCCACGTCCACCATGCGGCCCGCCACTTCCGGCTGGCTGGCAAAGAGCAGACTGTCAAGAAAGTGCTTGTCCTCGATACCCTCCGGGTCGGTGATGGCGGTCAGGTTGACCTTCTGGTTGTAGTCCACAAGGATCTGTGCAAAGGCGTCCAGCTGATCCAGCTGGGTACCGGTGAGGGCAATGTTCCATGTGGAACATTTTGCTTCAAGGCGCTGTTTATCGATCATAGGGAAATATCCTTTCTCTTATTCTCCGGTCAGATGCACAAAAACAGGCTCGTGGTGCACGGCAGGCAAAAACTTTTCCAGCACATCCGCCGTCCGCAGTTTCAACGAGGAGGTGTTGATGCAGGGGTGGCAGCCAAGGTACTCCCCTTCCCGCACATCCTCATCCATCAGCAGCTGCACGGCGTTGCCGGTATCGTTCATCAGACCCATGATAGAAGAAGAACCGGGTGTGCAGTCCAGATACCGCTCCATGTCCTCCGGCGATGCAAAGCTCAGGCGGGCAATGCCCAGCTGATGAGAAAGCTCCTTGGTCTTGAACGGCTTGTCTCCCGGCATCATGAGCAGGTAGAAGTTCGTCTTCTGCCGGTTGCACAAAAACAGATTCTTGCAAACGGTCGCTTCCAGAACTGCGTCGATGTCATGGCAGGCTTCCATGGTATCGGCGTGCATCCATGCATGGTCGGTACGCCAGTACGGGATGCCAAGCCCATCCAGAAAATTATAGGTGCGGATCTCTTTTTCCAGCCGTCCGCTGCAGTCGGCAGGGCGGCCTTCGTAAAGTTTCAGTTCTTCCATAGGTTCATCTTCTCTCTTACTTTTTCGCCGCCAGCGCAATGCTCAGCTGCGCCACATCCGACGGCGAGACGCCGGGGATGCGCCCCGCCTGCCCGAGGTTCTTCGGGCGGATGCGGGCCAGCTTTTCGCGGGCTTCCAGCGTCAGGCCGGTGAGGTCGGCGTACTCGAAGTCTTCCGGGATCAGGGTCTTTTCGTGGCGCGCCACATCGCGGATCATCCGGTCCTGCCGGGCAATGTAGCCTGCATACTTGATCTCGGTCTCCAGCCGCTCGGCCAGCATGGGAGTGATCTCCTCCCCCAAGCCGATGACGCCCGCCAGCAGCGGGTAGCTGATCTCCGGGCGGCGCAGCAGCTCTTCGGCAATGCCACCCTCTGCCGCCGGGGCAAGACCCGCCGCTTCCATGGCGGCGCGCAGGTCTGCCGTGCGCAGATGGGTCTCGTGCAGGCGGCGGCGCTCCGCCTCCAGAATGCTCTGGGTGTACTGGTACTTTGCCCAGCGGTCATCCTGAACCAGACCGTATTCCCTGCCGATGGGAGTCAGGCGCTGGTCGGCGTTATCCTGCCGCAGGGTCAGCCGGTATTCGCTGCGGCTGGTCATCATGCGGTATGGATCCATAACGCCCTTGGTGACAAGATCATCCACCAGCGTGCCCAGATAGCTGGTGTGCCGCGGCAGGATGAGCTGCTCTTTGCCCAGCGCATTGCGGGCGGCGTTCAGTCCCGCCAGCAGACCCTGCGCGGCGGCTTCCTCGTAGCCGGAGGTGCCGTTGAACTGCCCTGCCCCGTACAGTCCCCGCACCACCTTGCTTTCCAGCGTGGCTTCCAAACTGGTGGGGTCTACGCAGTCGTACTCGATGGCGTAAGCCGGGCGCATGATCTCGATGTGTTCAAATCCTTTGATGCTGCGGTAGAACGCGTTCTGCACATCTTCCGGCAGGCTGCTGGATGCACCCTGCAGATACATTTCCTCGGTGTTCTCGCCGCAAGGCTCCACAAAAATGGGGTGGCGGTCCTTGCCCGCAAAGCGCACCACTTTGTCCTCGATGGAGGGGCAGTAGCGCGGGCCGACGCCCTCGATCATGCCGCCGTACAGCGGGCTGCGCTGGATGTTGTCCAGAATGATTTTATGCGTTTCCGGGTTCGTGTAAGCGATCCAGCATTCCACCTTGTTGTGCATGGGAGCATCGGTCATAAAGCTGAAGGGCTGCAGCTCGTTATCCGGGTCGCCGGGCTGGCATTCCAGCTGGCTGAAATCGATGCTGCGCCGGTGCACACGGGCCGGGGTGCCGGTCTTGAAGCGGCGCAGGGGCAAGCCGGCGGCTTTCAGGCTTTCGGTCAGGGCGTTGGCCGCGTGCATCCCGTCCGGGCCGGAAGCATACCAGGCATCGCCCACAAAGATCTTGCCGCCCAGATTGGTGCCGGTGGCAATGACCACGCACTTTGCACCGTATTCGCCGTTCAGCTGGGTGACGATGCCCTTCACATGGCCGTTCTCCACCTGAATGCCCACCACCTCGGCCTGATGGATGGCAAGGCCGGGGGTCAGCTCCAGTGCGTGTTTCATGTATTCGTGGTAACGCTTGCGGTCAGTCTGCACCCGCAGTGCATGCACTGCCGGGCCTTTGCCCTTGTTGAGCATCCGGCTCTGCAGATAGGTGGCATCGGCTGCCAGACCCATCACACCGCCGAGAGCATCCAATTCGCGTACCAACGTTCCTTTTGCCGTGCCACCGATGCTGGGATTGCAGGGCATATTGCCGATGGCGTCCAGACTCATGGTAAACACAGCCGTCTTTGCACCCAGCGCCGCAGCGGCATGGGCGGCTTCGATACCGGCATGACCGGCACCGATGACGATGACATCATAATCTCCTAAGTGGTTCATACTTTCCCTTTTCCCCGTTACTTTCCCACGCAGAACCGCTCGAACACCTGATCGATGACCGCTTCCGAGGCGTTCTCGCCGGTCAGCTCACACAGCGCTTCCAGCGCGTCATCCACACAGACCGAAACGGCATCCAGCCCGAAGCCGCCCCCGGCGGCTTCCAGCGCACCGGCCACGGCATCCCGCGCCCGCAGGGCGGCGGCAAGCTGACGCTGGCCGGACAGGCTGGCGGCGTGGGGGTCTACCTGATTCGTGCCCAGCAGACGGGCCACAGCGGCAGAGATCACCTTGCGGCTCCCCTCTTCCCTGCAGCATACCGGCAGCACCATGGCAAAATACGGCGCAATGAGTTCTGCATCAAACTGCGCGGGCTTGTCCTCTTTGTTCACAAGCGCAATGGCCGGGCGCCCGGCACAGCGGCGGGCCAGTTCCAGATCCTCCCGGGTGGGCGGCTCGGAGCCGTCGAACACCGCAAGGATCAGGCCCGCTTCTTCCAGTTTTTTCCAGCTTCGGCGGATTCCCTCCGCTTCAATGGCATCTTCGGTCTGGCGCAGACCAGCAGTATCGAACAGGTTCAGCCGGATCTCTCCCAGCTGCACCGCCTGTTCCACCACATCCCGGGTGGTGCCCGCCACCGGGGTCACGATGGCCCGGTCGAACCCGGCCAGCAGATTGAGCAGGGTGGATTTGCCCGCATTGGGTCTGCCCAGAATGGCGCAGTCCACCCCTTCCCGCAGGACGGTATCCGCCTGATAGCTGCGGATCAATGCGTCCAGCTCGGCCTGTACGCCGCCCAGCACCGTGCGTAAATGGGCTTCGTCCAGTTCCGGGACATCCTCTTCGGGGAAGTCCACCCACGCCGCCAGATGCGCCTGCAGCGCGGTCAGAGCTTTCTTCTGGGCATCGATCTTCTTTGCCAGCGCACCGCCGAGGGCGGCGTTGGCCAGCGCCGCACCCTGACGTCCGTCGGCAGAGATCAGGTCCATCACTGCTTCGGCCTGCGTCAGTCCCAGTTTTCCGTTCAGGAACGCACGGCGGGTGTACTCACCGGGGGCAGCAGGCTGTGCCCCGGCTGCAAGGCAGGCTTCCACCAGCCGCCGTGCCACGGCATTGCCGCCATGGCAGGAAAGCTCCACCACATCTTCGCCGGTGTAGCTGTGCGGCGCGCGGAAAAACAGGGCCACGCCCTCGTCAAACAGCTCTTCACCGTCGGCAAAATGCCCGAACAGCGCCGTATAGCCTTTGGCATCCTGCACCTTCTTTGCGGCATTGGCCGGGCGGAACACCCGCGCCGCCACCTCATAGCTCTCTGCGCCGGAAAGCCGCACCACAGCAATGCCGCCTGCGCCCGGTGCCGTTGCGATTGCTGCAATGGTCGTTCCCTGCATACTGCTTCCTTTCCGCGCACCTGCCTTTGCGGGTGCGCTGCTTGTGCGCCCGGTACGGCAGACCTGCCGCAGCACACACTTTCTGATTTTACTGTTTATTTTACCACGTTTTTGCGCAAAAAGATACACCCGCCGCGCGGTTTTTCCACATCTTTCAAAATGTTTGTGGAAAAAAAGATCAAAAAGTGCCCCGCACTTCCGGTGGAAATGCGGGGCACTGCATGGTTCTGTTTCGTGGTGCAGCTTACAGCTCGATCTTGCCAAAGCTGAAATCTGCAAAGTCGTCCACGCGCTCGGTGCGCTTGGGTGCCACCGGAGCAGCGTTCTCTGCATCACGGGGCGCATAGGTACGCTCCGGCACATCGGACGGGCGCGGGCCGCGTCCATTGGAGGGACGGCTGCCGCGATAACCGCCGCGGCTGCCATTGCGGTCTCCACGGTTTCCGCCGCGATAGCCGCCATTGCGGTTTCCGCCGGGACGGCGGCCATTGCCGCCGCGTCCGCTGCGGGGGCGGCGCTCGCCGTAAGTGTTCTCGGTCTGTGCATCGGGTGCAGTGGAGTAGATGACCACGCGGCGGTCACGGCCCTCACCCTTGCTCTCGCTGCGCACACCCTCCATCTTGCTGATGGCAGAGTGGATGATGCGGCGCTCGTAGGGGTTCATGGGCTCCATGGCAAAGCTGCGGCCGGTCTTGCGCACCTTGGCACCAATGCGCTGTGCCAGTGCGGTCAGGTCGCTCTCGCGCTTGTCGCGGTAGCCGGCCACATCCAGACCCAGTTTGATGTAATCGCCTTCCAGACGGTTGGCCACGAGGCTTGCCAGATAGGACAGGCTCTCCATGGTCTCGCCGCGGCGGCCGATCAGCGCACCCAGATGTTCACCATCCAGACGGATGATGGTGGCTTCGCCCTTCTGCACAGCACTGAAAGCCACATTCTCCACACCCATCAGGGCAATGACTTCCTGCAGATATTCCACAGCGGCCTTGACCTTGGCGTTCTCCTCGATCACGATGGGCACTTCCGTCTCTTCTTCCTCCGCAGCAGGAGCAGCGGCCTGCTCTGCAGCAGGGGCGGCAGGCTCTTCGGCCTTTTCTTCCGGCTGTGCTTCGGGAGCGGGCTGTTCCTCAACGGCAGGAGCGGCTTCCACCGGCTGTTCTGCCGGAGCCTTCTCCTCTGCAGCGGGGGCAGCTTCCACGGGAGCTTCGGCCGGGGCATCCGGCTCTTCCACACTGACACGCACCTTTGCGGGGGTGGTCTTCAGGCCCAGAAAACCAGTTTTCTGGGGCATTTCCAGCACTTCACAGCTGACATTCAGATCATCGGCCTGCACGCCCAGCAGAGCGCAGGCTTTTGCGCGGGCTTCATCGACCGTCTTGCCGGTCGCTTCCTGCTTACGGATCATAACCGTTGTCCTCCTTTATTCCTTGTCCTGCTTATTCAGCTCGCTCAGCGGAACGGTGCGTTCGTCCTTGTAGCGCTCCGCATCCAGCTGGCGGGCATACTCCAGACGGTGCTTGTTCATCTCGCTGGCAGAGAGATTTTTCTCGGTGACTTTGCCGGTCTTGGGGTCAGTGACCTTGACCGTGGTGTTCTTCACGCCGCGCTTTTCCTGCTTGCGCTTTTCAGCGATCTGAGCTTCCACTTCCTTGCGCATCTTCTCGGGGTCATACACCTTGCGCATGATCTGGGTCTGCACGGTCATAACGATGTTGGAAATGACGTAGTACAGAGAGAATGCCAGAGGATAGGTAAAGCAGAAGAACAGGTACATCAGCGGCATCATGTACATGGTCAGCTTCATGCTGCCCTGCATCTGCTGGCCGCTGGCCTTCATGCTGATGTGAGTAGACAGGAACATGGTGATGACCGACAGCAGCGGCAGCACGATGTCCAGCGACAGGCCGATCTTGGGCACACGGGTCAGGTCGATGCCCAGGAAGGTCATGTGCTGGCTGAACTCGGTGATAGTTGCGATCTGCTCGGCAGTAAAGCAGCCGGCCAGAGCGCTGTTGCCGCCGGCAATCAGCTGCGAAATGATCGTGGTATCACGGGTAATGGCAGTAAAGGTGACGCCGGAGGCGGTCAGGGCTTCACCGGCAGCGGTCAGGGCAGCAGCACTGATGTGGAAGATGCGCTCCAGCGGATTGTACACGACGCCGATAACGCCGAACATGACCAGAAAGTTCAGCAGCATGGGCACACAGCCTGCGGTGGGGCTATAGCCGTAGTCCTGCTGCAGCTTGAGCATCTCTTCCTGCTGCTTTTCGGGCTTGTCCTTGTACTTGTTCTGGATATCCAGCAGCATGGGCTGGAAGGCCGACATTTTGGCCATGCTTTTCTGCTGGCTCAGCTGCAGGGGTATCTTGACGATGTTGATGAGCAGCGTAAAGAGGATGATGTCCCAGCCGTAGCTCGGGAGCAGCTTGTAGATCCACTCCATGACATAGCCGAGAGGACCGCTCAGGATGTAAAAGAAGTTCATACCTTTGTCCATTCTGCCCCGTCTGTGGCACGGGACGGTTATTTTGTATCGAAGGACACGCCGCCCACAGTGCAGCGCGTCACAAGAAGCTTTATTATCTAAAATGGCCGCCGCTTTGCTCTGGCCATAAATAGCGGAAATAAAATTTTAATTTCGCAAATCGAAAAAATCTGCGGATTTTTTCGATTTGCATTTTCACCGGAGAGGGTCGTAACGAAAAACGGCATTTGCTGCTGTCGGCTGCGGCCGTCGCGCAGCGACTTCAAACCGGCGGAACACAAAAAATCCTCTAGCGCAGCGGCTTGGATTTTTTGTATGGAGCCCAACAGCTTTGGGGTTACTAGGGGCGAGCAGCCCCTAGTTCGTGCCTCCCGCGCTTCGAAAGTAGCGGGCGCTTTTCTGGTACTCTTTTGTGCGCGCAAAAGAGTACATACCCGGCGGCGATGCATTTTGCAAAAAGCAGTAAACTTTAAACACACGACTACGCTCTGCGCAGAAAACCTCTATTTTTCCACCTTTCGCTTGTGCCGTGTGCAAAACAGCTTTGCGGGCTGTAAATTCCGGGCCGGGCTTTGCCAGCGGCCGGGCGGCGGCACGGGGTCGTAGCCCCATTTCCCGAAGGGGTTGCACCGCGCAATGCGCCATGCCCCCAGCAGAATGCCCTTGATGCACCCGTGGGTCATGATGGCCTGCATGGTGTAGTTGCTGCAGCTGGGGGTAAAACGGCAGCTGCGGCCGATCCATGGGCTGAGGGTGTGCTGGTACACCCGGATGGGTATGCACAGCGCTCTGCGGCACAGCCGCTGCAGGCGGTTCATGCCTTCGGTTCCGGCTTTGTTTTCCGGGCCGGTGGCACCGCGGCGGGCGGCGGAGCGTCCGGCCGCTTTGCCTTGTCCGGCAGCCCGGCCTGCGCAAACAGCTTTGCCACGATGCTGCTCAGCTGCCAGCTCTTCAGCCGCGGGGTCATGCCCCGGGCCACGAACACCAGATCGTAGCCGCCGATGTTGTAATCCAGATGCTCATCAATGGCCGCCTTCATCACGCGGCGGGCGCGGTTGCGCTGCACGGCGTGGCCGATCTTTTTGGTGGCGGTCAGACCCACACGGGTCTTTTTGCTCCGGGTCTTGAGCACGTACAGCACAAGAGCCTGATTGACGTAGGACTTGCCGCGGGCATACACTCTGCCAAACTCGCTGTTGCGGCGGATGGGACGATAGCGCATGGTTCCGCGCCTCCTTTCCGGGTCTGGAGCGCACGGAAGGTGCACTCTTAGGCCAGTATATCAAAATTTTTTCTACTTTGAAAGCCCATACGGGCAAATTTACGAAAATTCTTTCAGATTTCCAAAAAAATAAGACCGCCAATCCAATATCAGCGGTCTTTTGTGCGCATATTCATTTCTGCGCCGGGTCCTGTCAGCAAGGCAGGATCAGACAGTCAGGCTCTTGCGGCCCTTTGCACGGCGAGCATTGATGACCTTGCGGCCGTTCTTGGTGCTCATGCGGGTCAGAAAGCCATGAACTTCCTTGCGCTGACGCTTCTTGGGCTGAAAAGTTCTCTTCATGGTTGTATCCTCCGTAAAAACTCGTCCCCGGTGTGGGGTTTGTACTGGTCCCAGAGTGGGGACAGGCTTGCAATTCAACAGTATATCGCATAGTATGGCGTTCTGTCAAGCATTTTTTTCGCTTTCCTGCAAACTTTTTTGTGAAAAGATTTTCAACTTTTACACGGTTCTGCCGTGGAAAACTCGGTGAGCACAAGATATTGTGGCTCCGGGCAGTGCCGTCTACAACCGACGAAGGCAGGTCTTTTCTTATGTATTATAAATTACATTATAGAAATATGGACTCACAGAGGTTTTTGTGGTATACTAGCTTCGTATCAGCAGCATTGTTGAAAACTTTAACGGAGTGGATGTTTTATGGATTCTTTCAAGGACGTTTTAGAGGCCGCTCAGGCGTACTGCAAAACGCAGATGGCCGAGCCGACCTATAATCTCTATATCGACGGGCTGGAGCCCATCAGCTTCGAGGACTCCAGCCATATCACCCTGTCGGTGCGCAACGATTTCATCTGCAAGATCGTCACCGACCGGTATCTCGGCCTGCTCAAGGAGGCTTTCAAGACCGTGCTGGGCTTTGACGTGGACATCACGCTGGTCGTGCCCAGCACCCCGCCTCACGAAGTGGAGCTTGCCCGCAAGTACGAAGAGAACCCTGCCTCCCCGCAGGGCAACTATGAGTTCACCTTCGAGAACTTCATCAAAGGCCCGTCCAACCAGTTTGCGTTTGCTGCTGCGCAGGCGGTGGCGGCCAACCCTTCCGGCGCATACAACCCGCTGTTCATCTATGGCGGTTCCGGCCTTGGCAAGACCCATCTGCTGACGGCCATCCAGACCGAGATCAAGCGCACCCACCCCGACTTCGTCATCATGTATGTCACCTGTGAGCAGTTCACCAATGAGCTGATCGCAGCCATCCGCGCCGGCAGCACCGAGGATTTCCGCATGAAGTACCGCGTGGCGGACCTTTTGCTGGTGGACGACATCCAGTTCATCGCCGGCAAGGAGTCCACGCAGGAAGAGTTCTTCCACACCTTCAACTCCCTGCATGACGCCCACAAACAGATCGTCATCGCCTCCGACCGCCCGGCCAAGGAGATCAAGAGTCTGGAAGAGCGCCTGCGCACCCGCTTTGAGTGGGGCCTGACCGCCGACGTGCAGCCACCGGATTTTGAGACCCGCGTGGCCATCGTCAAGCGCAAGGCCGAACTGCTGCACCTTGATCTGCCCGAGGACGTGGCTGAATTTATTGCCAACCACCTGAAGAATAACATCCGCCAGCTGGAAGGCGCTGTGAAAAAACTGAACGCCTACTACATGCTGGAGGGCATCCAGCCTGTCATCAGCGTGGCGCAGAACGCCATCAAGGATATCCTCAACGAGACCCAACCGGTGCCCGTGACCATTGAGAAGATCATCGGCGAGGTGTCCCGCACCTTCAACGTCTCCCCTGCCGACATCCGCGGCACCAAGCGCAACGCCAACGTTGCCTCCGCCCGCCGCGTGGCCATCTACATCCTGCGGGAGGTCACCGGCATGAGCATGGAAGAAATCGGCCGCGAGTTCTCCGGCCGCGATCATTCCACCATCGTCTACTCCCTCAAGACCATGGAGCGGGACATGAAGAACGATCAGCACCTGCGGGAAACGGTCAGCGATATCATCAAAAACGTGAAAGCGTAACGGGGAGATTCGGCGAAAAAGTCACACTCTTTCAAAACCAAACCCCAAAATATGGGGAAATTCCGGGATAAAATGGGGAAAACGCACCCATATCTTGTGGTAAAAACGGGTACCTTTCCACACTTTCCACTGAGTTTTCAACATTCAACTTCCGTATTCCACATCGCCTGTGGAAAGAAAAAGTTCCTCCCACGATTCAACAATCCTTTCACACTGCATCCACAATGCGGTGGAAACCGATTCGGTCACATCCTGTCAGGACTTTTCCGAGTTTTCCACAAGTTCCCCACCCCCTACTACTAAGTCTACAACAAATTCAATAAAGAAAGCCCGGTCAGAGAGCAATCCCTGTTCCCAAATAACCGCAAGACCGGGGAAAACAAAGGAGCGAATTCAGTTTGAACATCGTATGCGATAAAGTCCTGCTGAGTGCAGCCATCGATGGTGTGTCCAAAGCAGTCACCATGCGTTCTGCCATCCCCGTGCTGGAAGGTATTTTGCTGAAAGCCGAAGGTTTCCAGCTGACCTTGACCGGCTACGACCTGGAAATGGGCATCGTGACCACCATTGAGGCCAACGTCAAGGAAGCCGGCGAGATCGTGCTGAATGCAAAGCTGCTCAGCAGCATGATCAGCCGGATGCCCGCAGGCCAGATCACCATCACCTCTGCCGAAAACGGCAAGACTACCATCCAGAGCGGTGTGGCGCAGTTCGAGATCCAGTCCATGCCGGCCAACGATTTCCCCGAACTGCCCAACACCGGTGCCGAAGAGACCCTGACCATCAAGACCGGCGTGCTGAAAGATATGATCGAACGCACGTTGTATGCCGTCAGTCAGGACGAGAAAAAACCTGCCCATACCGGTGAGCTGTTCGAGATCCAGCCTGACAAGCTGACCGTCGTTGCACTGGATGGCTACCGTCTGGCCATCGTGGAACGCCCGGTGGAAGCGGTAAAGGATATCCGCATCATCGTGCCCAGCAAAACCATGACCGAAGTTTCCCACCTGCTGCCCAACGATGACGAAGAGCCGGTGCATATCAGTGCAAACCGCCGCTATGTCGTGTTCATGACGGCCGGCTACACCATCATGAGCCGCCTGATCGAGGGCGAATTCCTGAACTACCGCAACGTCATCCCGGACGGCAGCCGTACCCGGGTGACCATCGATACCAAGGAGTTCATCGAAACCATCGAGCGTGCTTCGCTGATTATTACAGAACGTTTAAAAAATCCCCTCCGCATTTCCTTTACAGAGGGTAAAGTTATTGTCCGTTGCCAGACAAACCTCGGCCGCGTGGTGGACGAATTCAACGCCGACTGCGATGGCGACGAGGTAGAGATCGGTTTCAACAACCGCTATCTGCTGGATGCCCTGCGCAACGCCCGCACCGAGAAAGTCCGCATGGAGGTCAGCGGCCCCCTGAGCCCGGTCAAGGTACTGCCGGCTGAAGGCAATGATTTCCTGTATCTGGTGCTGCCGGTACGGTTCAAGAACGATTAAGAGGGAAAATTTATGCAGAAGATTCTTATTCATACCGAGTTTATCAAGCTGGATGCCCTGCTGAAATATGCAGGCCTGTGTGAGACCGGCGGCGAAGCCAAGGAGCTGGTGCAGGGCGGTGCTGTGAAGGTGAACGGCGAGGTATGCACCATGCGCGGCAAGAAATGCCGCCCCGGCGATACGGTTGAGCTGGACGGCCAGACCGTGGAAATCGGGCAGGGTCAGTAATGCGTCTGCTCTCACTGGAAGTTACGAATTACCGCAATATTGCGTCTGCCCGGCTGGAACCAGGCCGGGAGCTGACGGTCATCTGCGGCAACAACGGCCAGGGCAAAACGAACCTGCTGGAAGCCATCTGGCTGCTGACCGGCGGCAAGAGCTTCCGGGGCGGAAAGGATGCCGAGCTTGTGCGCCGCGGAGAAACATTCGCGGTGCTGGACGCTGTTACGCAGCGCACCCGGCAGGAAGATCAGGAACCGGACGACCCGGCCCGTGTGCGCATCACGGTGGGCACCCCGGACGCCCAGCGCCCCGGGCGGTATGCTGCGGTGAATGGCGCTCCGCCCAAACGGGCGGCTGGCCTTGCAGGCAGTTTTCCGGCTGTGGTATTCGACCCCGGGCATCTGAGCCTTGTCAAGGGTGCGCCGGAAGGACGGCGCAAATTTCTGGATGCAGCGCTGTGTCAGCTGTACCCCGGGTATCTGACCACTTACCGCCGCTATGTGCGGGCACTGCAACAGAAAAATGCGCTGTTACGGCATTCCGCAAACGGAACCGAACGTCCGTGGGCCGAAAAATGTGCGATGCTGGATGTGCTGAATGTGGAGCTTGCCGCGCAGGGCGAGGCCATCCAGAAGCGACGGCGGGACTATCTTGCTCTGCTGGCACCGCTGGCCTGCGCCAACTATGCCGAGCTTTCCCATGGGGCGGAACGCATGTCCATCCGCTATGCGGCACAGTTTGAGCCGGGCGGCCTTGCCGACCTGCTGCGGCAGCGCCGGGACGAGGAACTGCGCGCAGGGCAGAGCCTGTGCGGCATCCACCGCGAGGATCTGGAATTGCTGCTGGACGACCAGCCTGCCAAGGTGTTTGCCAGTCAGGGACAGCAGCGCAGCGTTGTGCTGAGCCTGAAAATGGCCGAAGCCGCCGCAGCTGCCCGCATCACGGGCGAGCACCCGGTGCTGCTGCTGGATGATGTGCTCAGCGAGCTGGACGAGGGACGCAAGCAGTATCTGCTGACCCGCATGAAGGAAAAGCAGACCTTCGTCACCAGCTGCGATGATACCGCCTTTTTAAAGACGGACGGCGAAGTATACCGCATGAGCGGCGGTGTGCTGAGCCGGGCATGACATATGCAGAAATGACGCAAAAGTCCATCTTTGCAGAGTGCATAAATTCTGCATTATGCAGAAAGGCTGAAATGGAGAAAATACTTTATGTATATTCATCTGGGCCGTGACTATGTCCTCAACGACCGCGATATCATCGGCATCTTCAATCTGGAAACCACCACTACCTCGCCCCGGGGCCGGGAATTCCTGAACTACGCCCAGAAGAACGGGGCTGTGGTCAGCCTGTCCGACGAGCTGCCCCAGTGCTACGTTCTGGCAGACGGGGCTGTGGTGGATACGGTCTATCTGTCCGAGCTGTCCCCTGCCGCCATGCGGCGCAGAGCGGAAAAGATGATCGAATAAAAATGCCAAACGGCAGAGCAAATGGCCCTGCTTTTACGATAGATCGATCCAATTTACACGAAATACGAACAAAGGGAGAAAGGAAATGGCAGAAGAAATCATCACAAGCACCAATGCCGAGACCGCTACCGACCATGAGTATAACGCCAGCGAGATCCAGGTCCTGAAGGGTCTGGAGGCAGTCCGGAAGCGCCCCGGCATGTATATCGGCTCCACCGGTGAGCGGGGCCTGCATCATCTGGTCTACGAGATCGTGGACAACGCCATCGATGAGGCTCTGGCCGGTTACTGTGACCACATCGAGGTCAAGATCCTGAAGGACAACATCATTCAGGTCACCGATAACGGCCGCGGCATCCCCGTGGACATTCAGGCCGATACCGGCCTGCCGGCTGTCACCGTTGTCTACACCATCCTGCACGCCGGCGGCAAGTTCGGCGGCGAGAACTCCGGCTACAAGGTGGCCGGCGGCCTGCACGGCGTCGGCGCGTCCGTCGTCAACGCCTGCTCGGAGTGGCTGACCGTCAACGTCCGCCGCGACGGCCACGAGTACGAGCAGACCTTCCGCCGCGGCGACCCGGACGGCCCGCTGAAGTGCATCGGCACGGTGGCCGAGGGCGTCACCGGCACCCGCGTCACCTTCAAGCCGGACCCGGAAATGTTTAAGGACACCACCGTCTACGACTTTGACACGCTGGAAAAGCGCCTGCGGGAGGAAAGCTTCCTGAACGCCGGTGTCAAGATCACCCTGACCGACGAGCGCGAGATGTACACCCCCGTGCTGGAGGACGGCAAGGAGGGCGACCCCTGCTACCGCACCGAGGTCATGTGCTACGAGGGCGGCATCAAGAGCTTCGTCACCTATCTGGGCGAAAAGCGCAAGCTGGAAGTGCTGCACCCCAATGTCATCTACCTCAAGGGCCAGACCGACCGCGGCATGGCGGAGATCGCCCTGCAGTATAATTCCAGCTACAATGAACTGCTGCTGAGCTTTGCCAACAACGTCAACACCCCGGACGGCGGCACCCACGAAGAGGGTTTCAAGGCCAGCCTGACCCGCGTATTCAACGACTACGGCCGCAGCCACGGTCTGCTGAAGGACAAGGACGAAAACCTGTCCGGCACGGACGTGCGCGAAGGCCTGATCTGCGTCATTTCGGTCAAGCTGCAGGAGGCCGAATTCGAAGGCCAGACCAAGGCAAAACTGGGCAACACCGAGATCCGAACCCTCGTTTCCAACATGGTCTACTCCAAGCTTATGGAGTTCTTTGAAGAGAACCCCGGCGTGGCCAAGGCCATCTTTGAAAAGGCAACGCAGGCCGCCCGTGCCCGCGCCGCCGCCAAGAAGGCCCGCGAGCTGGTGCGCCGCAAGAGCGCGCTGGAAACCAGCCGTATGCCCGGCAAGCTGGCCGACTGCCGCGAAAAGGATCCCACCAAGACCGAGATCTTCATCGTCGAGGGCGATTCTGCAGGCGGTTCCGCCAAGATGGGCCGCGACTCGGCCATTCAGGCTATCCTGCCGCTGTGGGGCAAGATGCTGAACGTGGAAAAGGCCCGTGCCGATAAAATTTACGGCAACGACAAGCTGATGCCCGTTGTGCTGGCACTGGGCTGCGGCATCGGGGACGAGTTCGATATCTCCAAGCTGCGCTACGATAAAGTGTTCATCATGGCCGATGCCGATGTCGATGGTTCTCACATCTGCACTCTGATGCTGACCTTCTTCTTCCGCTATATGCGCCCGCTCATCGAGCAGGGCCATGTGTATGTGGCCCAGCCGCCCCTGTTCAAGGTGCAGAAGGGCAGCACCATCAAGTATGCCTACAACGACGCCGAAATGGCCGTGCTTTCGCAGGAAATGCCGGGTGCCAAGGTGAACCGCTATAAGGGCCTTGGTGAGATGAACCCGGACCAGCTGTGGGAGACCACCATGAACCCGGACAACCGCGTCATCGTGCAGATCACCATCGACGATGCCGAAAAGGCCGACGAAGCCTTTACCA
>ERZ837487.588-NODE-588-length-52581-cov-14.941591_pt1 | contig 52581 bp, 41 predicted proteins | sample MGYA00519911_ERZ837487 | MGnify/ENA primary metagenome ERZ837487 (study PRJEB31850, sample SAMEA3708818) | human gut metagenome | biome: human gut; feature: human-associated habitat; material: faeces | place: China | collected 2014 ... | reverse complement strand
CGGATATACTCAGTTGATTTGCTTTTTTATCAACTATTTTAATATTATTTTTTCCTGATACTACCGTCCATTTAATACTATTACTCTTATTTCCTAAACTAAGTTTTTCACTGTTCCCTATTGCAACCTGCACATTTTTACTAAAGTTTTTTGCTCCGACAGTTTCCTTTCCATAAAAAATTCCTCCTGCCATTGCAACTCCCATCACCAACAGATAAATTTCAGATTTAGTTTTTTTCATATCAATCCCTCCCATGTCTTCTCAAGTTCTAATCTTTCTGCCAGTTCTGCCTGCTTATTCGGATATAAATGTGAATAAGTATTTAATGTGGTTTCTATCTTTTCATGCCCCAGCCGCTCTGCTATTGCCAATGGCTGAAATCCAAGTTCCACCAAAAGTGATGCGTGTGGTTCTCTTTCTAAAGGGTATTTATAGGACAGGATGACAAAGACACTGTAAAATCGGTATATCTATAAATACAAAACACAAAAAGAGAATGTTTCTCTGAAAATAATTATTTTCCCGAAGCATTCTCTTTTTATATTTCATTCTCGAATTTCTTTACAAGGTTAGCAACATATAGGCTTGAAAAAAATCATCTCTTAACAATAAACTGAGCATTATTAATTGCTGACTCCGTTTGTGTATCAAATAATACTTTGATGTTTTTATCGCGTCTGCTATAACAACACAATTGATCTACACTCTCTCCCTTGCCTTTTTTTTCAAAATTCCTTAAATAGAAAATCTCATCTTCATCCACATACACTAAAGCATTATCAACCAGATTTTCCATTTCACTTTTCGGAAATTGGAAAGATTCCTCCGTTTTTTTCCCTGGATATACTGTTGATAGTTTCATATGCTCGCTAAAATAGCTCGCCCCCCATTTGATAAATAAGCTATCCTCACAAGTAGCAATGCTCTTGATATAACAGTTCTTTTTGGTATATATCTGCTTGAATTTATTATCTTCAAACTTATATATAGTATGTGTAATACCCTGCACATCACCGCTTTCACCTTGTTCTTCTAAGGCTTTCCTGTCATCTTGTTCTCGATATCCGACCACGAATAGTTCCTGATTAATTGGATTATAATGAGTGCAAGTTATATTAACATCCTCAGGCAGCAAGATTGCATTAACTTTCTTTGTTTTTTTGTCATAAAAATAGGGTCTAACTAGTTCCTCATGTCTTTTTACCCCAGCAACAAAGATGCCATTTTTTATAGGATATATATTATTGATCGCAAAGAAATATTTTGTTAACTGCACTGATTCATCAGTATTGCAATTCATAACAAATAATTCGTCTCCCTTGCCATCATCGGCATTTGCTGTATAATATACTTTTTCTTCTTCTGCATCATACATAGTCAATGGATATTGCGAAGTATAGGGCAGGGAAGCTATTTTAGATATTGTCCCATTTGATAAATCATACTTTATAACATCCATAACCATCATTTCATTATTTTCCCCTGCCTGATCTGCCACATATGTATTTGTAAGTGTTATATACTTATCTTCTGTAATTTTTGTTTTCGCCAGATTGCCCGAATCCTTTTGGAGTGTTTTCTCGGTAGTCTGACATCCCACAAAAAGCATTATAACCAATACAAAAGAAATGAATATGTTAATGTGCTTAATTATGGACAATCTTTGTTTTGCCCGGCAAAGATAGATTCTTTGAATACTTATATCCCCAATATTCAACCCCTTCTTTCCATATATCCACAATCGCATTATCCATCCCTCCTGCATCTCTTTTATACATAACATGAGTTGCGTTCTTCGTACTTCCTTTTTTTCGTGCATTTACCTGCACCTTCGTGCCATATTGGCAGTTATCATATCTCAAACTCGTTGCTACATCACCCTTTTTCAAAATATGATCCCTCTGACCTTTCTTATCATTAAAAGTTGTAGCTCGTCCATAACCAATATACTCTTTTCCGCTTTTGTAAAGTTTATTATAATTATTAGGTCCCCATTGAGCTATTAGTTTCTTATTTGCGGCAGCTTTCATAATATTATTGGAGTCAGAAACAGAAATCTTATTATAAGTTGTATTTACTATCGAAGTGATATTTGCTGTCTTATTTCCTGCCCCCTCAACGGTATTCAGTAATCCATCTGTTCCGTAAATAACTTTCATTCCTTTAACAGGTACCATGTTATCTTCATGAGGTGCTGAATAGTAAGTTCCATTACGTTTAGCTTCACCTTCCAGTTCCCTTTCCTCTAAAGATTTTTCTTCTAATAAAATTTTCTGTTTATTTTCTGTATTCGGAAAATCTCCCTCCAAAATAATAAAGTGTGTGTTGCTATCAAATAAAATTATTGTACCTGGCTGCATACATTCTGGAACTTTATTTGAATTATACCCTTCTGGTTCTTTTGCCATCACTGGCACACAAATTCCAAATGCTAAAAACAAGCTCAAACACATTATTAATAGTTTTTTTGATTTCATCAGATAATCCTCGCTTTCTTTTTTTAATTGTTTATTATCTTGTACATCACTACAAAATTTGATACCTTAAAATGTATTTAATGGAATTTCTTGACTCAATAGTAAACAATGTTTACTTCTTTCTTTATATCATCTACCCATTCATCAAAAAGATAATCCTCGATTTCTTTTTTCAATGATTTTTTTATTTGTTCCATCGAATACTCTTTTAACTGTTCAGATAATTTGTATTTGGCAATAAAATTTTTAATATTTTGTTCAGTGAACTTTTCTTGTAAAACATTCGACATCACATATTTTTTCACTCTGTCATACATCATTCTATTTTCTTGGCCTTGGTATAGTTCATCCACACCATATATGTTTACTGCCTCATTATACAAATCAGGATATTGGTTTTTATAATCTTGTAGTTGTTCCTGCACTTCGGATTCAGTGATTTCTGGAATATCAAATTCTTTGGCATGTTGTATTACCAATACTTCATCAATTGAATTGTTCAATATTTCATCGACCTTGATGAAATTGTTCCGACTTCTTTTTACAATCATTACTATGCAGCGACAGGCAGAAATCGTAAATATCCTTTAACTGCAATGCTTTGTGCTTTGATTATTCAACATCTGTTTTCTATTCCAACAGATTCTCTTTTGCTGGTCTTTCTTCATTATTCCAGACCTCTAAGGGAATTCTGTGGTTTTACCAAAGTTCCTGATGCTTCAAAAATCACTCGCTTTAAGCAAGACTTTTTATCAGACTTACAATCGGTTTTTGATAATCTTGTTGATATTACCGAACCGATATGTCAAGACATTGATAACAATCTTGCTTCTATGCTTTTGTTTGATACTTCCGGCATTGAAGCTTATGTTACCGAAAATAACCCTAAATATGCCAACCGCATTATTAAACAGCTTAAAGCCTATGCAAAAGCCAATAACTTTAACAGTTCTTATGATCCTTTACTTCCAATGAAACGAGAAGGAAGCAAATCCAATCTAAGAAGCAAACTGCCTACCATGAAATTTGTATGTCCCAAAATGAAATGGGAATACAACCGGCAAGACAAGTCAAGCCGTCGTGTCTGTCACTGCGATGATCCATGTACAACTTCTTCATGCGGCAAAATGATCTATGTTTATCCCGAAAAAAATCTCAGAGCCTATCCCGGTGTAGAACGAGGTTCTAAGGAATGGGATGAAACATACAAAATCAGGGTTAATGTTGAAAAATCAATCAACCACTTTAAGGATAGTTTCTGCGTTGCTAATCGTAAAACTACCAATGAAAAAACATTACATGCTGATTTACTACTGTCAGGTATTTCACAGTTACTAACTGTAGTTGTTGCTGATAAAATAAATCAGCGACAGCATATAAGAAGCTTAAAATCTTTCATAGCTTAGGACTTACCAACTTTAATAAAAGTCGTAAGCTTATTAAAGTGAGCCTAAATCTTGTAGAAATCAACTTTTCAGCTTAAAATTTGTACTTTACATAAATTCAGCCTTATCTGCAATCAAAATTGTACTTTTATCTTGCACAATTTATACTATACACCTTTTTTCGACCAAAAACGAAAAAATGGGAAAAGTGGTCAAAATTTAAGGAAAAGTGGTAAATTTCATTGTTTTTTTGCTATTTTTTACCACTTTTCCCCGTTTTTTGACCACTTTTCCCATTTTTTGGCACAATTATATATTTTCATGTATAATAATTATTTACCAGTCATATCTGGGAATACAAGATGCAAAAACAACTATATTATGGATAATTATTATAAACAGCAAAATCTTTCACACAAACTTAGTGTCCGTGCACACCTGACACAAACACCGATATATAAAATGTGTAGATAAACAGAAATGAGGAATACTATGAAAATATCAAATACAGCAGCAAAACATATAACAGATTTTTTTATCAATTCAGGCACTATAAGTAATGACGACAGGGCTTCCTATATCTATTGTTTTGAATATGCAATAGATACTATTATATTTCCGCTGACCATTCTTTTGTCAGGACTTATCTTTAACAGATTTATTTCCGCACTTTTATTCGCAGTCATTATCATTCCATTAAAAATGTCTGCCGGAGGTGCTCATGCTTCAACCCGCATAATGTGCAGCATTTTATCTTATTCATTGTATTTTGTCACATTATTTTGTTATCAGTTATTTGGTAATATACCTTTAACACTCTTAAATATATGCTATATAATATGTTGTGTACTTATAATGTATCTGTCACCCATCGACCACAAAAACAACAGACTTGTCTCAGATGCAAAGCACAGATTAAAAAAATTTTGTATTATATATATAATTTTAATTTCAACTGTATATACGGCATTTATTTATAATGATATGCCTGAATTTTATCTTATGATAAACGCCTGTATATTTATAATTGCAATAAATCAGATAATCGGTAAATTAAAACACTAAATATAAACTGCTAACAGGGAGGATTAATATGAACTATAGAATTGCCGTCTGTGATGATGACCCCGTCTTTTTAGAAGAAACAACTAATCTTATTTTAAATTATCAGTTTGAAAAAGATATGAATCTTACGCTGTCTTCTTTTAAGAGCAGTCAGAGCCTGCTTACAAATTTCAGGCACGCTAATGACTATCATATAGTCTTTCTCGATATAGAAATGCCCGAACCAAATGGCATAGAGCTTGCATCTATTATCCGTTCAAGTATAGACCGCCATGTATTTATTGTTTTTGTGAGCAGTTATCCTGAATATATGCATGACAGTTTCAAGGTACACCCTTATAACTATCTGCAAAAACCCGTAAGCAAAGAAACTCTCTTTGAAGTTCTCGATGAAATCCGCCTTGACATGGATGATAATAATTGCTACCTTACTATAGATGCTATTGATAATACATCAACAGCAGTCAATTTTAATGACATTTTATATATTGAGACCATTGATTCCAAAAAAAATCTTTTACAATTTTGTCTGACAGATAAAAAGCTCACTGCGAAAGGCACTTTAAAAGAATGGACAAAAAAACTGGAACAGTTTCCCTTTCAAAAATGCCACAACAGTTTTCTTGTAAATATTGCCCATATTCACTTTTTTTCTGGCTCAGAACTGACAATGGATAATCTTGATACGCTTCCTCTAAGCCGCCGCATGAGGAAAGAGCTTGAAACAGCTTATAAACATCAGTTGGTCATACATGACACCGGGAGGGTTTAGTTTAAATGATAATATTTGACATTTTATCTTATATCACTGATATGCTTTTGGTCTTTGTTTATCTCAACAGGGCTTTTCACACACGCAGGACAAATATTCCCGCACCCCTGTTTTATGCCGCATTTGTACTGGCTGAATCTGTTTTAATGGCAAACCAGCTTTTATTTCACAATCCTGACAAACAGTTCTCTATTTTTGTAACCATTTCTTTAAGCATACTTTCCACCTTTGCATTATGTTTTTTGTATGAGACTACTTTACGGCGAAAAGTTATCTACAGTATAATCTTTCAATTTTTTGCTGCTTTTTCTGAAGCTACCTTTATGCTCATCATCAAACTTACATCTCCTGATATATTAAAACATGAAACACCATATCTTGTTGCTATTTTAGGTTTTGGTTCAAAAATAATATTATTTTTGTTTATACTTATTTTCACAATGTTTTCAAAGGGTGGCGAAAAATCTGATTTTGAGTATCATATATTCAGTCTCGTCACACCTATTATATCATTGTTGCTCTTTAATACATTGTCTGCTCAAAAAAACTTTAAAATTGAAATTACTTCTTATGACATAATTATCTTACCTTGTATTTTGATTTTAAATATTACAAATTATTTTATCCTTGAACGCATAAAATACACGCATAAGCTGGTATTGAAAAACACACAGCTCGAACAGCAGATTAATTTTCAGAAAAACAAATATTCACAGCTTAGTACCACATACAGAAATACACGACGCGTTGTGCACGACACCAAGAAACATCATTTTACCATTTTAAAATACATCGAGGAAAAACGATATGACGAACTCAACACTTATGTTAAAGCTTCATATGAAGACCTTGAGAATACTTATTCTCTTTTCAACACCGGAAACCTGGTTATCGACTCATTACTAAGCAACTATAGTAACCTGGCTAAAGAAAATAGTATTGTATTCTCTACTTCCTTAAATTTAGAGGCAGTACGCATCCCCATAGAAGATTATGACCTGTGTATAATACTTGGAAATCTTCTTGACAACTGTATCAATGCCTGTAAAAAGCTTGCTGTTTCTGACAGATGGATTAAGCTAAGCATCTATATAGATGCTTATGACAAATTTCGTATAGACTGCTGCAATAGCACCAAAAATCTTCCCAAAAAAATTAAGCCTGACACCTCTTTAGAACATGGCTTCGGCACGACAAATGTTGACCAAACTGTCAAGAAAAACCGTGGCATGATGATAAGTGACATGACCGATGATGAATACACAACCATAATATCCATCCCTATATTAAATTTAAAACAGAAATCCAATTCACAAAAAAAGTGTTGAGATAAAAATCTCTATCTTTGACACCTCTATTTCCGGGTGATAATATGATGATAAGGTTAAGATAGCAATCTACAGCATTAGCTAAGGTTAAAAGTTATTCTGCCCCCAACTTCAACAAACATTCCCGGAGGAGTTTTTTATGAGTACAAATATAATGATAGTAGACGATGAAAAAGATATTGCAGACCTTGTCCAGATATATCTCGAAAACGATGGTTTTAAGGTTTTTAAATTTTACAATGGCAAAGATGCACTCGAATGTGCCCTGCACGAAAAACTCGACCTCGCAATCCTTGATGTAATGCTTCCCGATATTGATGGCTTTTCTCTGTGCAAACAGATACGCAAAGATTATTTTTTCCCTATTATCATGTTGACGGCAAAAAATGAAGATTCTGACAAGATTACAGGGCTTACTCTCGGTGCTGATGACTATATCTGCAAACCTTTCAATCCACTTGAACTTACCGCCCGTGTAAAAACGCAGCTTCGCCGCTACACCCGTTACAACAAAGCCGATAATGAACACAATAACACTTTTGCTCCAACAACAGAACATAATATAAGAGGTCTAAACATTTCAAAAAGCAGTCACCGAGTATTTCTGAACAATAAAGAGCTTGCCCTCACACCGCTTGAATTTGATATTCTCTGGTATCTGTGTGAACACAAGGGAAATGTGGTGTCATCGGAAGAACTCTTTGAAGCCGTCTGGAAAGAAAAGTACATAGACAGCAACAACACCGTAATGACGCACATTGCAAGACTTCGTGAAAAGCTGCACGAACCTGCCAGAAAACCTAAGTATGTCAAGACGGTATGGGGTGTCGGATATACGATTGATGATTGAAAAGTAAAGAGCCTATTTGTGGTTCAAAAATAATCAACAGAGGTGTCACATGAAAAATAACAGCCTTACTAAAAAACTTATCAAACGATATATGCTTACCGTTATCGGCTTTATCGCACTTGTTTTTATTATATTTATCATCGGAGCGGCAGTCTGCTCCCTCAAAATCTGGTATCCCGATGACCCGGATTACATTATTCTTAAATCAATAAAGACACATAAATGGCTTATCGGAGGTTTTCTGTGCTTTATTACATGGTTTATTGTCACAATATCCTTTCTTGTGAAGTGGACACGATATATCAACGAAATACTTAATGCTTCAAAAAAACTTACCACTCAGGCAGAACAGCCTATCGTTCTGTCAGAAGATTTAAAATCCATTCAGGACGAACTTAATGCCGTAAGAGAAAATGCTGTTCACAATTCCATGCTTGCCAAAGAAGCTGAACAGCGAAAAAATGACCTTATAGTCTATCTCGCCCATGACCTCAAAACACCACTTACAAGTGTTATCGGTTACCTGACATTGTTAGAGGATGAGCCTGATATTCCCCAAAAAACACGCGAAAAATACACCTCGATAGCACTAAATAAAGCCGAACGGCTCGAAGATTTAATAAACGAATTTTTTGATATTACACGCTTCAACCTTACAAACATTGAACTTGATATCGAAAAAGTCAATTTAAGCCGTATGCTCGAACAGATATGCAGCGAATTTCTCCCTATATTATTAGAGCATAAATTAAGCTGGAATCTTGATATTGCACCTGATATAAATCTTATGTGTGACCCCGACAAACTCTCACGGGTGTTTGACAATCTTATCCGCAATGCCGTTAATTACAGCTATCCGGACACCGAAATAACCTGTGTACTCACAAAACAGGATAATGATACACATATCCTGTTTAAAAATAACGGCAAAACCATTTCTCCCGAAAAACTCAGCCGTGTATTTGAGCAGTTTTTTAGGCTTGACTCATCCAGAGCCTCATCAACAGGCGGTGCCGGACTTGGACTCGCCATTGCAAAAGAGATTGTTGAACTTCACGGCGGACAGATAAATGCTGCAAGCGAAAATGAGAGCATCAGTTTTGAGGTTGTGTTTAGAAATGACTTATAACGGTCTTATCTATATTTACACACAAAATGCAAGAATATTGTAAGTTTTACTTATGATTTTCTCAAAACAAAATATTTCCTCATAGATTAAAATAATCCCAGATAGCGAAAGTTTCGCTAACACCTAATAACAGTTTAGTGGGAGGAAATATCTGTGAGTACAAAAAGATATAAAAGAAGAAAAAGAAATCTTAAAAAACTTACACTTGCAATACTTTTATTTTTTATAATATTCCGTGGTGTTCCTAAAGTAATCGATACGGCATCAAATGCCATAAGTGCCGTTTTAAATAACGGCAGCATTGAAACTGCTAAATCTCACGGAAACATTACTTCAAAAGAACTTTCAGAGGGCATACCTCTCCTTATCCAATGGGATAAACGCTGGAGGGATGCAGCTTACGGAAATTCAGATATAGGAATATCCGGCTGTGCCCCAACCTGTCTTTCAATGGTAATATCCGGACTTACCCGCAACAAACAGATAACACCATATAAAGTTGCAAAATTCGCCGAAAGAAACGGCTATTATATAGAGGGAACAGGTACTTCTTGGAGCCTGATGACCGAAGGTGCATCTGCATTTGGCATAACAGGAACAGAAATTCCACTGAGCAAATACACTGTATTCTCTCATCTTGAAAATAACGACCCCCTCATATGCAGCATGAAACCGGGCGATTTTACGACAGCAGGACACTTTATAGTCCTCACCAAAACAGAAAACGGACAGATAAAAGTAAATGACCCCAACAGCCGCTCACGAAGCCGGCTTTGGGACTATGAAACACTCCAAAAACAGATTAAAAATTTATGGGCATTCAGCAAAAACTGATGCCCATTTAAAACATTCAATTTATCTCTTTAATATTCCCACAAAGTACATCTTAATCCCCGATGGTATTAACCTTAAAACATTGTTTATTATTCCCGGAACTATAACACCTCTGCCACGCATCAGTCCGTCAACTGCAATTTTTGCCGTTCTTTCTGCTGACATTGCCCATATCGGTGTTTTCAGTCCCTCTTTTTCAAAAAATTTTGTTCTTGTTGTTCCCGGACACAGTGTACTCACGACCACACCTCTTACTGCTGCCTCCTGCCTTATCGCCCTGCTGTAACTGTATATGAAAGACTTGCCCGCAAAATATGTCGAGGTATATGGTCCCGGCTGGAATGCTCCTGTCGAAGCCACATTTAAAATCTTTCCTCTCCCCTTTTCATACATATCACGCAAAAACAATTTACAAAGACAAACCGGTGCAGTCACAATTAACTGTATCATTTTTTTATCGTCTTTTATATTTATACTTTCGGTCCCACCCGTCAGTCCAAAGCCTGCGTTATTTACAAGTATCTCTATATCAACACCAAGAGTTTTTGCTTTGTGATACAATCTTTCTGCCCCACCTTCAACAGAAAGATCCTGCTCTATCGTAATGATATACCTCGTACTTTTCACAATCTTTGATTTCTTAACTTCAAGTTTTCTTTTTGCTATGGCAAGATTTTTTCTGCTCGATGAAGCAAGTATCACTCCATATCCTCTTTCAAGAAATTCACCTGCCATAGCAAACCCTATACCGCTTGTTCCACCCGTTATCAATACATATTTCATATTATATTCAAACTCCATTTCTGTTTGTTGTGTCTAGTCTAAAGCAAATCACATCAAAAGGATTATTGTTCCCTGATTTTCCACCGATGCTTATTTTGCTGTCTGATTTTGGCACTTATATCATAATGTGAAAAATTCATATATGCAAGATTTTTTACACTATGCACAAAAAATGTGTGCAGAAATAGGAAGCCAAGCAAATATTCATAATCCGCTCTGCTACTTGCCTGATAATGTTAAAATGTAATTTTTGTAATTCCTAATACTTATAATCCCAATTATTTATATAATCACCTTCCACATCATAATCAACAGTTATCTTCCTACCATCATCCGTCTTACCATTAAATGTGATTGACCCAAATGTTGTCAGGTTATTTGAAATATACTCATGTGTATAATAATCTTTTTTTACCTCTTTTACTATATTTATTCCATACAGCTCTTTTATCTGCTTTTTTATTTTAGCAACACTTTCTTTAACACATTTATTCATCTTTGTTTTATCTGCACAGAGCTTTTCATACTTTTTGAACTCAGCCTTAACTTTATCACTCATATTTCCCGATGTAAGCATCCAGTCAATTTTACTGTTCATTGAAATATGAGTATATTTTCCACTTTCAACATCTGTCACAAAATACGCAACATTCAAAGGGCTATCTTGGTCTTCTATGCCAAAATGTATGTTCCATACTCTAATCAATTTACCGTAGTATTTTTCATTAACCAGTTTTGAATTATCTATCCGCCAGTCAATATCAGCCGTTATCATATCCTTTTTTCCTTTAAGACATTCAAACATAAACTTCCAGTTACCGTTTTCCGTTTTATCAATAATATCCCTGAATGTCTTTTTATAATCGTAATCGCTGGATTTTACTTTATCAGAAAGATATTCACCTGTCTTTGGATCTTTATATCTTATAAATGAAATCTCATACCCTTTATAATTATACTTCTCAATAATCTCCTTATCCATTTTTCTTTCACCTTCGGATGGTGTCTCGCCCTCCATACTTCCGCTAGAAACATCTACCCCAACCTTTGCCACCTCAGACTCTTTTATGTCTGATGCCTCCGTCTTTACATTCTGGTATTTCATTGCTCCCATAAGACCTATACAGCCTACACCTAACATTGCCGTTGTAGCAATCATTAAAACTTTCTTATTACATCTCATAACTTTTTCCTCCCTGTCTATTATATTTTTTTAAAGTGAATTCCACATCTCTGTTTGCATCAATAATTTTTTTACCTTATAGTCTGCAGGCAGCCGTGACTTTTGACTTTTATCTAAAAATCTCATTCACTTTATGTTACACAATATACAGCTTTGTCCTTACCAAAAAACAACCATAAGGTTACCAAACGGTAAACATTTCGGATTATAATGGGATTTTTACGGTTACTGTCGTTCCGACTCCCTTTTTAGAACGGTACTCCATTGAGCCGTCATGCTTTTCAACTATCTTCTGACAAAGTGAAACCCCCAGTCCCGTTCCTCCCTGCTTCCTGCTTCTCGACTTATCTACACGATAAAACGGTTCTTTTATCTTCTCAAGTTCCTCTGGCTCCATTCCGCAGCCTGTATCAGTAATCTCGAAAACAGTATTTTTCTCATTTTCATATACATATGTACTTATTTTTCCACCCTCATCTGTTGCCCTGAACGCATTTTCAAATATATTTCTTATGAGCATTTCCAAAAGAAGCTCGTCCCCGAATAAACGGTCAGCCTTAATTTCCCACTCTGCTTTAATATTCTTTTCTGCAAATCTCTTCTCCTGCCACTTTTTAAGCTCATCCGTAAATTTATTCATACTGATATTCTGCTTTTTAATGTCGGAATGTCTTATCACCGCAAGGTCAAGCAGCTCATATGACATATTTTGCAGACGCTTTGCTTCATGTCCTATAAACCCAAGACACTCCATCTTTTCTTCATCGGAAATCTTAGCTCTCTCCATATACTCGACAAAGCCGCAAATCCCTGTTACCGGAGTTTTCATTTCATGTGCAAGATTATCAATAAACCACTGTTTACGCTCTGCCTCATCCATAATCTGTTTCATGTTATTCTCTATCGTCTCTGCCATTATATTTATATTCTTTCCAAGAACGGCAAGCTCATCACTTCCTTTTATATCGGTTCTTGTCTCAAGTTCGCCGCCTGCCATTTTTTTAACTGTCTCATTAAGATTTTCCACCGGTTTTATGCATTTCTGCAAAACAACTATCATAAACAATGCCATAATAATTGATATTACAAGACTTCCAAGTGCATAATATATTCTTATATTTTTCCACATACTGTCAAGATTATATAGAGTTTTCTCATATCCAAAATAAAAAGTCTTTTTTTGACATTTTTGCAGCTTAAACACCATAAGTCTTGTATGCCCGTCAATATAACACTTTATAACCTTATTGTTTTTAATGATGTTTTTTTTAGTATTAAAATGAGCCTTATCCGAATAATAAATCTTCTTTTTTTTCTCGCCCTGCCATAGTCCAAGTTCTATCTTCTGCTGCTTATAATAATTGGTATATTTCTGAATTATATTTTTAACATCCCTGTCATTTAACTGTGACTGCTGCATTTCACCATAAATCTGGTCAATTATCATTCCAAAATCCCCGACCGCCTGTTTTTTTTCCGCTGCAATATTTTCCTTATATGTAATTCCAAAAAGCAGGTATATCGCAATATTTAAAATCAGCAGTATCGGAATAATAAGCACCACATATAATTTCTGCCATAACTTCATAATAATCTCCTCTTTTTAATCAGTTTCAAGCCTGTAACCAAGCTTATTTATCGTGCAGATTTCCTTTTCAAGCCCTAATTTTTTTCTAAGTTTTCTTATATGAACATCAACCGTTTTTGTATCTCCCATATAGTCCCATCCCCACGCAAGTTCAAGAAGTTTCTCCCTCGACATTGCCATATTTCTATTTAAAATAAGCACTTCCAGAAGCTCATACTCCTGCGGTGCAAGCTGAACTCTCTCCCCATTTTTAAATACATCGTGCCTGTCAAGATTTACCTCAACATCACTTATCTTAAAGACATCATCATTTTTCTTTGCCCTGCGGAGCACTACATTTATTCTTGCGATAAGTTCCAATATCTCAAACGGCTTTACGATATAATCCTCCGCTCCTATCGAAAGACCGTGCAGTTTATCGTTAAGTTCCCCCTTTGCCGTCACAAATATTACCGGTACATCCTTAGTCTTTTCCATAATCTCAAACCCCGACATTCCGGGCAGCATAACATCCAGCAGCACCAAGTCGAAATCTCCATTTTCAATCATTTCAAGTCCCTCTTTACCGTCATATACCTGTGTACATTTGTGACCTACCATCTTAAGATTTCTTGCAACCATCTCATTTATTGTAGTATCATCCTCAACAATTAAAATCCCAGCCATAATAAACCTCTTTTCTCAGCAACTTTTTATGAGATGATTATATAATAACAATTTGTTTTTCTCAGCAACAGAATGTCATCTTACTTCACCTCTAAGCTCTTGCATTTTTATAACTCCTGCCTATAGCCTGACAGCTATTGTCAAGCTTGCGAGTAAACATTAACCAAAACACAGTAACAGTTCATATATAGCATACTACAAAATAGTAACCAAATGATTATCAAATTAATATAATAATATAGATGTTTACGAAACAAATTATATATTGCATTCTATTTGTTATAGCTGTTCAATTTTATAATGTATGATAGTTTCACGGGCATCTATATTCCCTGTCAAAAGGAGACTCTAACATATGTCCATCAAAAACTGCATTAGAAAAGCAACCCAATATAACTGCTGTCTTGACAGAAAAGCAATCTGTATGAAACACTCTTGGGACGAAGTTTCAAAAATGCTCGACACTTTCTGCGACTGTAAAAAATGCCGCAAATGTCAAAAATGCAAAAAACACCCAAAATGTAAGTGCAGATAACTTTTTTATATATATTTTTTCATATATTAACTTACTTATATATGGTAAAATATATTTAAAAAACAGGAGAAAAAGATGTTTACACCAAAACTTATAGTTACGGATTTAGACGGAACTGCCCTAAATAACAATAAAGAGATAACAACAGAAACCATAAAAGCCTTTGAACGATGCCGCAAAAAAGGTATTCACATTGCAATCGCAACAGCCAGATACATAGTCGGTGCTTCTTATTATGCAAGAAAACTTCACGCAGATTTTCAGATACTTACCGATGGAACACTTGTATATGAAAACGGCAGACTCGTATATTCACGCACAATGACTAAAGATATGACAAACGACATAATAAACGAACTAAAAAAATATGACTGCACTTCCCACATAGCCATTCCAACAACTACGGCATTGTATAGGTTTCCAGCCAACATTGCAAACCCTGCCGCTGCCGGCATCAACACAGCCGCAAACGGCAAAAAAACTGAAAATCAATCTTTTAACAATATAAAACAAGATCACTCTCCGGGAATTTATTTTGACATAGACAAATCATTTCCCGAAGAAGCGTGCAAGATAGTTGCTCATATATCTGATAACAATATTGCAAAAGCCATTGCCGACAAATGCGGCTGTGAATATTTCCATTACCGTGGTGAAACCACATATACATTTTTTCACAAAAAAGCAAGCAAACTCGATGCCATCAAACATATGGCAGATTATCTTGATATTTCACTTAAAGATATATGTGCTTTTGGTGATGATATAAACGATATTGAGATGATAGAACATTGTGGATACGGCATTGCGATGGCAAACGCACTTGATATTGTCAAAGAAAAAGCCGACTTTGTTACATTATCAAATGAAGAGAACGGTGTTGCAAAAGTGCTGGATGAGTTTTAATACTCATCCGAAGCCTGCTCTAATTTCTTATAATTGCAATGATATTTTAATATTTTATTTTTCTTCTGTTGCTTTACATATATTTTCTCAGCTTTCTCCTCAATCTTTTCTTTTATATTACATATAAAATTATATTCCTTTAACATCAATGCCATTCTCTGATTATCCGCGATTGATGCCCGACTACTAATTTCAAATTTAATTTTAGTATATACACCCTTTTTCACTGGAAACATTTTTCTTATATCCAACACAGATAAAATTCTTTGTTTATAATTCTTCCTTGTTTCCAATGGAATATTTTTCAATAAGTCTTGATTTTTTATATCAACAATAATATCATTTTTTCTAACAGGTGTTGTTGTAATATCTATAATTTCATAAATCCTATACCATTCACCTGATACATCTGCCCATTTTTTATGTTTTTCTTTTGCAGATGTCAACGGAATAACATATTCCCTGTCTTCCTGATTTATAAGCATCCCTAAGTGCGGTTTAAACTTATACTCCTTATTATTTTCATCGTAAAATATTTCTGAATCTGCTTCATTCATTGCTTTTAAATAATCTATATCAATATACACAAACTGTACTTTGCTAAATTTCACCTATGTATTCCTCCTAAACAAAAAGGAAGCATATGCTTCCCTTTATCGCTTCTCGTTTCAACGCCTTTGGTAGAGACACACCAACCTATATTGTTTCCCATTTCAACGCCTTTGGCAGGGACACGCCAACCTATATCGTTTTCCACTTCAACGCCTTCGGTAGGAACACACCAAATAAGAAACTATGCTGTTCTTATCTTTATTATATGCAATTACTCAAATATAATCAATAGCAATTTTTGCATATTTTTATAATAAAAGTAACAGTTCAGCCATAAAAAGATAATTGGCAATACAATGAGCTTGTTCATTGTATTGTTAAGTACCTTTTTATGGTAGAATAGCCTTTCATTTCTGAAATGAGGGCAAAGCCCTCGCGAGCACGCTCAGATGGAACAAATAAATTTGTTCCATCCTCACTTTACTTTCGCGTAAATAAACATAAGCTGCAAAGCAGCGACTGACAGCTCGCTGGCAGGTTTATGAATGTAAGAAATGAAAGGCTGAACTGTTACTAATAAAAAAGACGAACCACTTTGAAAGCAGTCCGCCTTTTTATTTCTGTCTGGATGACAGTATATTTTCCTCACATTATAAATGTTCAGTAAATTATTTAAGTGTAACCTTAGCACCTTCAGCTTCGATCTTAGCTTTGATGTCTTCAGCTTCTTCCTTAGATGCACCCTCTTTAACAACCTTAGGAGCTCCGTCAACAACTTCCTTAGCTTCCTTAAGTCCTAAACCTGTTACTTCACGAACAACTTTGATAACCTTAACTTTGTTTGGTCCAACTTCTGTAAGCTCTACATCGAACTCATCTTTCTCAGCTGCTCCGTCAGCACCTGCTGCACCTGCTGCAACTACAACACCTGCTGCTGCAGAAACACCAAATTCTTCCTCACAAGCTTTTACTAAATCATTTAATTCTAAAACTGTCATGCCTTTGATAGCATCGATAAATTCCTGAGTTGTCATCTCATTACCTCCATAATAAATATATTTTATAAATTCGTTGCATCAGTCATCTGACTGATGTAGTATCCTGCCGCCGCTCACACCGAAAGTGCAAACATCAGCATTTTCTTTGGAAACCTACCGTTCCCGTTTCGTTCAAATAATTAAGCCTCTGCAGCTCCATCACCCTTTTCAGCGATCTGATTAAGAACACGAGCAAGATTTGTGATAGGTGACTGTAAAGAACCAAGTAACTTGGAAATAAGTTCCTCTCTTGAAGGGATGCTTGCAAGTGCTTTAACACCGTCAACATCGTAGAATGTTCCTTCTACTACTGCACCCTTAAATTCAAGTGCCTCAGCTTCCTTTGCTACATTGTTAAGCACTCTGATAGGAGCTGTTGCATCCTCTTTTGAAATAGCGATAGCAGATGGTCCGTCAAGTAAGTCATCTAACTGAGCAAAATCAGTTCCTTCAAAAGCACGCTTCATAAGTGTGTTCTTGTAAACTTTGTACTCACATCCTGCCTCTCTAAGTCCTTTACGAAGCTTTGTATCCTGCTCTACTGTAAGTCCACGATAGTCTACAAGTACAACAGTTGCAGCACCGTCAATCTTTGCCTTAATCTCATCAACTATAGGCTGTTTGATTTCAACTTTTGCCATGAGTAAGTCTCCTTTCCTGGGTTCTCCCCATAATATCCACTGCAGACAGACAATATAGTTTGTCCTAAAAAGTCGATTATATTTAAACAAAACACAATCTCTTTCAGGCAAAATAAAAACCTCGTCGCATAAATCCAGCCGAACGAGGTGAAAATAATTCATATCGAAATTCATCTTCCTCGGTAGGCGTTTGTACTTACACCGGTTCACCGGCACCTACTGTCTACGGCAGTGTGTCCTGCAATTCAAAGAACAAAATTAACATTACCACAATATATATATGTGTGTCAAGTGTTTTTTGCGTTTTTATCTCAATTATAGTAACAGTTCAGCACAAAAAAGATAATTGGCAATAAATAAGCTTGCTTATTTTATTGTTTATTATCCTTTTTGGGTAGAATAGCCTTTCATTTATAAATGAAATAAACATAAGCTGCGTAGCAGCGGCTGACAGCTTGCTGGCAGGTTTATGAATATAATAAATGGAAGGCTGAACTGTTACCAATTATATTATTCCCTCGCCTTTCTGTTTATATATTCTGCCTTATATTTAGAATAAACGATAGTCTGATCATGATACAATCCATAATATCCTGACATAAGATAACTTACACTTATTGCAATAAGAAAGAATGGCACAGCTTCATAGCCGAAAAGTTCAAATGCTATCAACATTGATGTTATCGGGCAGTTTGTCACTCCACAAAAAACAGCCATCATAGCAACTGCTGCACAAAGTGACGGTGAAATTCCAAAAATCTGACCGAAAAGGCAGCCAAAAGTCGCCCCTATAAAAAATGACGGTACTATCTCACCACCCTTAAATCCGGCTTCAAGAGTAAGTGCCGTAAAAATTATCTTCCATATAAAAGCCATCGGCTTTACATTTCCATGTATCGCCCTCACTATCACGGGCACGCCTGCCCCCATATAGTCGTCCGTATGAAGTATAACAGTGAGTATTATTATGATAATGCTTGAAAAAACTATCCTTATATAAGGATTCTTAATTTTTTCCCTGTAAATGTCGCCGAGTCCGTGAAGTACCATACAAAAAATTACACTCAATGCCGCACAGCACATTGCAAGAATGATTATCTTTATGCTCGGTACTATCTGAAATCCCGGTATATATGCTATATTAAATGTATTAGGTCCTATGCCCATATGTGTTGCAAATTTTGATGCAATTAGTGCCGCAAATACGCATGGCACAAGTGCGGCATAATACATTACCCCAACACTCACAACTTCCATTGAAAATATTGATGCAGCTATCGGAGTCCCAAATATTGCCGAAAACGCCGCACTCATTCCACACATAACTACTATTCGTCTGTCTTTTTCATCAAATCTAAACAATCTTCCAAGCTGATTTCCTATGCTTCCGCCAAGCTGCAATGCTGCTCCCTCTCTGCCTGCCGAACCTCCCAAAAAATGCGTGATAATCGTAGATATAAAAATGAGCGGTGCCATTCTGAAAGGTATTTCTGTTTCCGCATGAATTGTCGATAAGACAAGATTTGTACCCTTATCATTTTTATATTTAAAAATTCCGTAAAGTGCCACTATAATAATACCTCCGAGCGGAAGTGCAAATATTATCTGCGGATGTCCGGTTCTTATCTCTGTCACCACTCTCAGACAATACGCAAACAATGTACTAAAAGAACCGACAACGATTCCTACTATCGCCGAAAAAATCCCCCATCTAATAAATCTGTATATGTTTTTATAAATTCTTGATATGTAAAATTTTATCATCTGATACTTTTTCATTTTATTTGTTATCCTCTATTCATAGATTTGTGACCCATCTCCTGTCAAACACCGACAAAAAATTAAAGCGGTTTGTAATATTACAAAAGATACACAGCAATAATACAATCTGCGACACTAATTTACCTCAAAACCGCTATGCCACTATATCAATTATAATAGAATACTATTTTTTTTGCAAAATGACAAATATTTCATACTTTATCAGTATTCATTATCATTATTAGCCATACCTAACCCATTTGCAATACCACCGGTCTTTTTCTCCCCACAAGATGTAAAATATATTTTTTACATCTTTGATAATGATATTTTATATAAAATTTACAATATTCGTACCATTATCCTATTTTCCTGATTTATTCTTATATATCACTATATTCCAACGGTTTTCACACAACCTTGCCACTCTATTACAACTACATTTTCATTGTACTTTCACCCTTAAACAGTATTTTTTCATCATTTTAAAAAAAAATACATTTTTTCTGTTGACAAAGTAAATAATAAATGATAATATAAAACACATAAACAGTAATAATTACTATTTACTAATGATTAAACAACAAATTTTTTAACAAAAATCAAACAATATAATTTTTAGAAAAGGAGATTATTATTATGGCAAAATGGGTATGTTCAGTATGCGGTTATGTTTATGAAGGAGATGCAGCTCCTGAAAAATGTCCACAGTGTGGAGTTTCAGCAGACAAGTTTAACAAACAGGAAGAGGGCGAGCTTACATGGGCTGCTGAGCACGTTGTTGGTGTAGCACAGGGCGTAGATGAGGAAATTCTTCAGGGACTCAGAGACAACTTCAACGGCGAATGTTCAGAAGTAGGTATGTATCTTGCTATGGCAAGAGTTGCTCATCGTGAGGGTTATCCTGAAATCGGACTTTACTGGGAGAAAGCAGCCTACGAAGAAGCAGAGCATGCTGCTAAGTTTGCAGAACTTCTCGGCGAAGTTATCACAGACAGCACAAAGAAAAACCTTGAGATGCGTGTAGATGCCGAGTGCGGTGCTACAGCTGGAAAGATGGCTCTTGCCAAAAAAGCTAAAGAACTCGGACTTGACGCAATCCATGATACAGTTCATGAGATGGCTAGAGATGAGGCTAGACATGGAAAAGCTTTCAAAGGCTTACTTGAAAGATATTTCGGTTAATAATTTCTGCGTAAATATCATATAAAGATTTTTAAAGGAGGAAATCACAAAAGTGTTTTCCTCCTTTTTTGCTATCATGTACTCTGATTTTTCATACTTTCTTTATATCACTGCCTTTTTGACTGCTACACATATTTGATGGTGCTCCGGCTTAATCAAGCAGCTCCACTATATTTAAGTCTTTTCTCAATGCCAGATCAACAAATCCCGAACCAACCTGAATAAGTGGTCTTAATATACTGTACTTATTAAACAATACTATTTTTCCTTCCTGACCGTTATTCAGCCGCACTCTGCACTGTATGAAAGTCTGTGCAAGCCTTGATGTAAATATCAGAAGTGCTGACGGATCATATTTATTACCTTCCACTTCATTTAATTGTATCAATACTTCAAAAGGTGACATTCTCTTAAATCCCGGCTCTCTCATAAGCAGCGTATCATAAACATCTGCTATCTCAATAACTCTCTGTATCGGATTTAAGCTTTTATTGTCAACACCGAGTGGAAATCCGGAACCATCTGCGTGTTCATGATGTGTCAAAACAGCCTGCTTTATACTCTGGTCAAGATCCTTATTTTTAACAAGTTCATATCCATACATTGAATGTTTTGAAAAAGCTCCCATTTCAAGTTCCTTGTGAAAGGAAAAATCATCTAACTCATTTTGTGTAAATTTAAGAATCCCTATATCATGCAAAATACCCGTAATCGCAACTTTTTCTATCATATCCTCTCTGTATCCCATCCATCCTGCAAGTATCTGCCCCCACAATGCAACATTAACAGAATGTGTATAAAGACCGGAGGCATTTTCTTTCATCTTCGATAATAAAACGCATAAATTCACTGTATTGTCAGCTTTTGTTACAACTTCATTTAATGACTCCAGCAATTCATTTACATCTATATCCTTATCATTTGACACCATTTTCTTAAGATTTTTCGATACTGTTTCCTCTGCTATACAAAATTTTTCTTTAAATATTTTCTTCTGTTCAGGAGTTATCGTACTTGTTTGTGATTGCCCGTGTGCCAATAAATCATACTCAACATTAACATACTCTATAAGATGTTTTGTAAGCAAAGAAATAATATCAGGTGTAGCTACAGTCCCCGCTCCTATTAAAAATGTCCCTGTTCTAGAATAAATATTATCCTTTATTATCATTCCGCTTTTCAATCGATTCAAGCGAATACGCATTTGTGCCATCCTATTTTCTCCTTTTATAACAATATTCCTTTATTGATAAATATAACTTATATTATACCTTATTATTAAATTTTTTGTACTATTATTTTTTGACATATACCTGCCTTATTGGTATAATATACTATATTAGTAATTATTATTGTTTATACACTTAAAACCTTTTGTTTTTTACCATTATATAGGAGTGATTTTTATGTCAACGATTCGCTACAGCAAACAGCGCGAAGCAATAAAGGACTATCTTAAGTCTGTTACCTGTCATCCGACCGCTGATACAGTTTATTTAAATATCCAAAAAACATTTCCTAATATCAGTCTTGGCACAGTTTACAGAAACCTGAATTTTCTTGTAGAACATGGCGAAGCTATACAGATAGATTGCGGAGATGGATTTGTTCACTTTGATGGCAATCCCATTCCGCACAATCATTTTTTCTGTAGAGCCTGCAAGTGCCTGTTAGATATTAAAATGGACTCCATTGAGCATATCGACATTATTGCAAATGCAAACTTTCCCGGCAAAATAGAAGGACATACAGTTATTTTTCACGGTCTTTGCGAAAAATGCTGCCAAAAGGAACATTGCTAAATATTTAGCTTTTCAAATGTTGCCTTCAAAACGGATATATCTGCATCCTTACTGATATGCATTGTTATTCCCATTTCCTCCGAAAATACGGAATCTTCTATATAATGGGTTTTTGACAGGGCTATTATAGGCAGATATATCCCTTTTTCTTCTTTTCGTATTTCTAGTACAAGTTCATAACCACTTATTTCCGGAAGCTGTGCATCAGTTATTATGGCACAATAATACCCCTCTCCTTTTTCCCTGTATATCATAAGTGCTTCTTTTCCCGTTGAAGCACATTCTACATCAAATCCCAGACATATCAGCTTTTGTCTGAGTGTATTTTTGGATGTTATTAAATTTTGTACTATTAAAACTCTTTTTGTCTGGTTTTTATTTTTTTGTCTGATAAATTTCAATGCCTGGTTTTCTGAAAGATAATTATTATCCTTACAATAATCCTTTTCCGTTGACAACGGAACACTTATCGTACACTTTGTTCCATTTTCAAGTTTACTATCAACCTTTAAATCTCCATTCAAAACTCTTATGGAATTTTTTGTTATCCAAAGACCAAGCCCGATTCCATGTCCATTCTGTTTATTGTCATGTTCAAATATGATACTTTTTAATGCATTATCAATATATTGTTTTTCAATTCCCGGACCATTGTCCTCCACTATTATTTCATATATTGATAAATTTCCAAATTTTTGTTTTCCCTCTATTACCGTAACTTTTATAATCCCGTTTTTATATGTATATTGAACTGCATTAAGCACAATATTTTTAATTGCCTGCTTTAATCTCATTTTGTCTGTATATACATTATCCTGTGATATGTCATCCATATTTACAATAAGTTCATGCCCTTTTTCGATTATATATTCTTCTATTTCACCAATTATTTCTTCAATGAGTTCGCTAATAGAAATTTTTTCATATAAAAGTCTTGTGTCTCCGACTGCTATCCTGCTTACATCCAACATCCTATTTATATTTTCCAGCAATACATCTGAGGCATTTCTTATCTTACTTATATATTTATCATTGTCATGATAATATTTTTTAGATGTCCACAACATATCAGTTATCCCGATAATATAATTTACCGGAGTTTTCATATATTGTCCCATATGCTTCAAAAAGGCACTTTTCGCTTCATTTGCCACTTTAGAAATATCATAAGCACACTTTAATGATTTATTCTCCATGCTTCCAAATTCTTCCCTGAAAATACATATGCAATATTCGGGTTCTCCTGCGATATAAAATTGTGCAGAAAAATTTCCTCCAAGTTCTTCATTATACAAAGAAATCATCTCTGCCTTTTTTATCCCCGCAAAAATATCCGATATTACCCTCTTAATTTCATCATATCTATCTCGAAAAATTTTCAAAAGAACATTTGATTCAAAACTGTCTATTAAACTCTTTTTGTTCTTAAATGCTTTATTTAAATATACTTCTTCAAAGCCATCTTCTCTGTCTAAATTCCGTTTGACAACCACCATGCAGTCAGGCATATTGTCAAACGCTCCTGTAAAATCCAAACCTTATCCTCCATTATCACATCTGAAGTCCTCTGTACTCCACACAAGTTGAAAACACAATAAGTGTTTTTGTCCTGCCATACTTTTGTAATTCTCCTATAAACTGATCTAATTCATCCGTGCTTGGAAATAATACTTCAAGCAGCATTGAATAATCACCTGTTACACAATTACATTCTACAACATTTTTGCAACTGTTTATATATGGATAAAAATCTTTTTTGTCGATTGGTGACACCTCAAGATTAATAAATGCTTTTATATGATACCCTAACTTGATTGGATTGATTCTTGCATGAAACCCCTCTATATATCCGTTCTGAACAAGTGTATCTATTCGTGCCGAAACAGCCGGAGAGGAAAGATATACTTTCTGTGCAATCTCTTTCAAAGACATTCTTGCATTTTCCTGAAGCATTGTTATTATCATTTTATCTATGTTGTCTAATTCATCGTTTTTCATTTTTTCTCCAATCCTATATCGTATTAACCCTTAAATCCTAATATTTTTTGCTTAATAAAATTAAGTTTTTTATTTTTCTACTTATTATAATAGCACATTTCCCGTTAATTATGTTAATTTATTTCAACTTAACTTTTCCCCCTTGACCTTAATTCCTTTTAATAGTATCATCACAACTGTTGATGTTGAGACAATCGAAGGAAACTTTCCTTGATTTTCTTATATATTTTAATTTAATATTTTTTAACGCCCAAAAGAAATCAGGACAAATACTTATGTGTTTCCTGATTTTTTTATTTGCTTTTTACTTATTTATCCTTAATCTTTATCCGTTAAGTTTTTAGTTTTTCAAAAAAACACCCTGTTTCTACAAAAAATGATAATTTTTAAATTTTTGTTCACATTTAATTAACAAAAATAACATTGCAAGTTCACATTCCCTTGTTATTATAACATCATCAAATGAAACAAAATCATTTGATAGTGCTTAAATTTTTTTCATACCTTCTCCTTAAGAATCGTCACTCCAGGCGATTCTTATTTTTTTGTCTAAAAACCCTTTTTTATGGTACAATAGTCCTCAAACAGCAATCTAATCAAAATAACGGAGGTAACAATGAAAGATAAATTTTTAAAAGCTGCCGCCATCACCCCTGACATAAGAGTCGGTGATACGGATTTTAATACAGAAAACATTATAAAAGCAATGAATGAAGCTCATAAACTTGATGTAAAACTTGCCGTTTTCCCTGAGCTTGTAATATCAGGTTATACCTGTAATGACCTTTTCTTACAGGATATTCTTCTCAAAGGCTCACTTGACGGTCTGAAAAAGATAATCAAGGCATCTGAAAATCTTGATATGGTAACAATAGTCGGACTGCCATTTCTTAATAATTTTAAACTTTACAATGTCGCCGCTGTAGTATTTAACGGCACACTGCTCGGACTCGTTCCAAAACAACATATTCCGAATTATTCAGAATTTTACGAAGCAAGGCATTTTGCAGTCGGACCTAAAGAAGTTTCTTATATAGATATACCTGAACTTGGTTATGAATTAGAAGATTCCGGCTCATTTGTCTCATTTGGTGCAAATCTGCTGTTCAAAGCAAAAAATCTCCCGGAACTTGTCATAGGCATAGATATATGCGAGGATTTGTGGATGCCGGTTCCGCCATCATGTTATCATGCCATGGCATCAGCGACCGTTATCGCAAATCTTTCAGCAAGCGATGAAACAACAGGCAAAGACCTTTACAGGCGTGAACTCGTAAAAAACCAGTCAGCACGACTTATTAGCGGCTACATCTATGCAGATGCCGGTGAGGGCGAATCCTCAACAGACCTCGTCTTTGCAGGACACAATCTTATAGCCGAAAACGGAAGTATTCTCTCTGAAACAAAACGCTTTGAAAACGGTATGACAATAAGCGAGATTGATCTTGGCAGACTTGTTAGCGAACGCAGGAGAATGTCCACTTTTACCATCAATGATCCTGAAACAAACGGATATGAGGTGGCTGAATTTGAATTTAAAAACATTTGCGACACAACTCTCACCCGTCACTTTGAGAAAACACCATTTGTACCTAATGATAAAAATGACCGTGACCGCCGATGCGACGAAATACTTAATATTCAGGCAAAAGGACTAAAAAAGCGACTTGAACACACACATTGTAAATCAGCCGTAATCGGTATTTCAGGCGGACTTGACTCAACACTTGCACTCTTAGTTACAGCAAAAGCCTTTGATATGCTCGGCCTTGACAGAAGCGGCATCTGTGCAGTAACAATGCCATGTTTTGGAACAACCGACCGAACTTACCAGAATGCGTGCATCCTTACCGAAAAAATCGGTGCAACACTCAAAGAAGTACCTATTCATGAAGCAGTTAATCTTCATTTCAGGGATATAGGGCATGACAGTTCAATCCATGATGTAACTTACGAAAACTCTCAGGCAAGACAGCGTACCCTTATCCTTATGAACCTTGCCAATGAGCTAAACGGAATGGTAATAGGAACAGGTGATATGTCAGAGCTTGCACTCGGATGGGCAACCTACAACGGTGACCATATGTCAATGTACGGTGTCAACTGCTCCGTACCAAAAACACTTGTAAGATACCTTGTCTTGTATTATGCCGAGACAACACCTGACAAACAGCTTCACGATGTACTTATGGATGTACTCGACACTCCTGTAAGCCCTGAACTTCTTCCGCCTGACAAAGACGGAAAAATCGCACAGAAAACAGAAGACCTTGTCGGTCCATATGAATTGCACGATTTCTTCTTATATTATATTATGCGATTTGGCTACACGCCGTCAAAGATATACCGCCTTGCAAAATACACATTTGACGGTGACTACGACAAAGAAACCATATATAAATGGCTCAGAACATTTTACTGGCGTTTCTTTGCACAGCAGTTCAAACGCTCATGCCTCCCTGACGGACCAAAAGTCGGAAGTGTTGCACTCTCTCCGCGAGGTGACTGGCGTATGCCTAGTGATGCATCAGTCAATATGTGGATAAAGGATATCGAAAACATAGAGGTATAGCTATCTCTATGTTGTCAAAGGCAATTTATTAACACAGCTTTTAAGCACACGAAAAGAACTGTAATTTCTATTTTGTCCGTTTCCACGGCTGATAAAAATTACAGTTCTTTTCATCTTCATAATAAACTATTACAGCAAGAAAATTTATATAGACATCCCTCACATATCTTAAAATCGTTTTATACTCTTTTCCTCTGTTTTTCAACAATCCCAAGTATAATAAAACATATACCTACAAATATATATCCTCTAACATTCCTAAAATCATTCAGTTTAAATTTTTCCCACAACTCATTAAAGACCGACTGGGATAAAAGCGTATAACCAAGCACTGATACTACTGCCGCAAGTATAGACTTAAACGCAAATGTCATAAACACTACTACTCCAAAATAAAATATACTTTCAGCCAAAAATATCTCTATTGTTTCAATATCAACTTCCCATGCTTTTACAGAAAAAACAAATATCGGAATAAGGCTTATAAGATAGATACAAAAATAAAAAAATAATTCAGGCAGCTTATTTTTATCGTATATCCTTATAACTTCACTTCCCACACCTTCAACATACTCCTGCAATATCAATATTATCCACCATATTGACATAAATGGGATAAAATATTCACCATGTAATGAAAAATAAAATTCTTCCCTATACATAACAGATGTTTTTGTACAAACTATAACAAATAATGGCAACAATATATAATCAACTATAAACGGCAGATATTTTATCCTACCAAAACCTTTCCATTCGAATCTTATCTTTTCAAACCATATTTCTAATCCTCTTTTAGCAAACATAAATAACCATCCTCCACGGTAGGCTCCACGCCATTCTCATCTATATTTTTTGTAATAACACGATACATTTTTTTTCCTTCTTTTATATATGACTTTTCTACGAATAATATATTATCATCTTCAATTTTTTCCTCAGGTATCTCTATTATCCTATTTTTAGCACACTCCTGTATCTGTTCTACAGTTCCCTGTTTTTTTATCCTTCCATCACTTGCTATAAGCACACTCTCACAGCATGCCTCAACATCTTCAACTATATGAGTTGATATTAACACAATACTGTTTCCTGTAATATTGTTTATTATATTTTTAAATCTCATTCTCTCCTCAGGATCAAGTCCCGCCGTTGGTTCATCAAAAAGGATGATATCAGGCTCTCCAAGTATCGCTTGCGCTATGCCCACTCTCCTTATCATTCCTCCAGAAAGTTTTCTGTTTTTTTCATCTTTCTTATCATAAAGATTTACCTTTTTAAGACAAATCTCAATCGCAGCTTTCCTTTCTTTTTTTGATATCTTCTTAAGATTGCAAAAATATTCCATCATCTGATAAACAGTAAGTTCCGGAAACAAACCAAACTGTTGTGGCAGATATCCTATCTTAACCTTTTGTTTTTTTATGTTTTTCCCATTAAATTTTATCTCACCATGATATGAATAAATATCAGCTATACAACGCATTAAAGTCGTCTTCCCCACACCATTTGGTGCTAAAATAGCATATACCCCGCTTTCTAATGTACAGTTTAACTTTTTTAAAACTTCATTCTTTTTAAATTTCTTTTCTACATTACATATTTCCAATTTATTTTTTATTTCTTCACTCATTTTCCACTCTCCATTACATATCTAAAATAGTCTTTATCACTTTCCTTAAGACTCTGAATATAATCCGGCAATTCAACCAATCTGCCATAAATTCCTGTATTAGTAACACAACAATAATCCTCACCACCAGAATCATATAATACTATTTTTTTATCGGATGACTCAAATCCATTTTTTTTCAATATCTTAAACAATTCAACAAAATAACTTTTATTAACTGAAAAAATTTCTTTATCAGTATTTGAATACAAAATTCCCGTTCCTTCATACTTTCTTTCTTCAAAATAATGACTTCCCGTAATTGTAAGTGCCGTTGTATTTCCATTAAAACATTGATATTTTCCGTTTTTATCCTTTTCAGGCAGATTTACATTTATATTATAATTTCCTTTATTTACAATCTTCAGATTAAATTCCGGATTATTTTTAAGATAGTTATGTGTATATTTCATTTCATCAACATCATATATCTGATGCCATCCAGGTATAGGATAATACGCAAAGCTCCCTGGAAGATTAATCCCCTGAGTTGTTGAATAAAAAAATCTACAATATCCTGAATACTCAAAAACTATCTTTTGTATATTTTCTTTTTTATTAATAATATTTATGTAATCTCCACCCGTTACTGAATACTCTAACTCCTCCCCTTCCTCATTTGTAATCCTTTTTATTTTGTATCCATGGTACATTGTAAACTGGTACTCATTTAAATTTTTTTTATCAGGTACAACTTCAACTTTTCCATTTAAAACATCCGATATTTCATATGTCATATCATATCTGACTATTTTAAATTTATCATTATATTTTTTTACTTTCTTAATAATATTTTCACTTTTAGTATCATATTTAGAAAAATATTCATCATAATAAATTTGTTCATGTGTCCATGCATCTGCATTGGATGCATACTCAAATATATAGCATGCTCCCGAAGGTAATTGGGCAATAACAAATGAAACCAGCGTCAATATTGATAACACAATTTTTTTTCTAATATCATTTTTATTTTTTATACAAATAAGTGTCATGCATAATATAATCCAGAAAAGAACTCTATAAATATTTGTATTTTCAGCAGTAAGAAAATAGTTATTATCCAACAATGCATCTGCATTTCTATAAAACAAAGCAAAAATCAATGATTTATTGCTTAATTCATAATTATCCATAAAAAGATTTGCTATGAAAATGTTAAATGTGTCGCTTAGAAGAAAATAAAGAAATAGCAAAATACTTATTCCTGCAATTCGTTTATAAAACTGTGCTGCAAAAATTCCAAAAAATACTGCAACCAACAAAGCCAAAAACACATAAATCACTAACACTCGAACCGAATACCAAATATATGTCTGATTTGTAATATTCTTTATATGATAATATCTCAGATATCCTGCAAAAATATATAAAGTTGTCATAATATCAAGAAAAAATACGATAAAAAAATCATAAAAAAACTGTTTTTGTTTCCCATATCTTCCTGCATATATTGTTTCCTGCAAACTGTTCTTTTTTATCTGATAAAAAATTTCATATGATAATATCATAAATAAAAAAAATAATACCGGCATTATTTTTAAACTATCCTGTATCGGAAGATATGGTCTGCTTGTCCATTTTATTTCATCATCTTTATAAATGTAAATTGTAACCAAGAAAAAAATAACTATCACGACAGAAACCATAATTTTATTTTTAATAAATCTTTTTAAATTCAACCTAAACATTTTTTCTCCTAAAACAGATAATTCATACATCCCACCCTATTTTCTGCTATATATGTATGAATTATCCTAATTATTATTGTACATTACTTAATGTTGCACTTGCATGACATTTTTTCTCTGTATTCTGCTCTCCTACATAAATCCATTCCTTCACCTACTCCTAAGTCAAAATAATATCAAACCACACTCTTTTTGTCAAATACTTTTATTATAAAAACATCTTTTTAATTAACATTTACTGTACACTTACATTGATTTCAAAAATCACTTTTCCTACTTAAAATCAATTTCAAACATTGCAATCTTTAATCAACTTTATATTAACAGAATTTTTTGATATATTACGGCACAATGTAACGAATGGGTATTTTTGCAACAGTCCGACAAGTTGCTTTTACTTTAATATATCCAAATGTTAAAATCTATTTACATATTTATGATAAACGGTATAAAATCGAACGGAGGGTGCGTATGGCAAGAGTTTCCCGTGAAAGTATTTTCAGCGACCTAAACAACCTTGTCATAATTACAACAACATCAAATCTGTATGAAACAGCATTTGGTTTTACTGAACAGGAAGTATTTGATTCACTTGATGAGTTTGGGCTTTCAGATAAAAAAGATATTTATAATCCATGGTCCATAATAAATTATCTTAAATTCAAGAAATTTACAACATATTGGGCAGATTCAAGTTCAAATGGACTTATAAACAGCCTTATCCAAAAAGGAAGTCCTTATATAAAAACTATGATGGAAATGCTCATTAGTGGTAAAAACCATTAGTTATTTTGACACAGGTAACAGTCCATCAGACGAAGAACCAGAAAAGTTAGCCTCATGCTACGACTGTCAAGGAGTAGCGTATGAAAATTTTGGCAATATTCTTAAAATTTTAAAGCTCCGACTTTTGACCGGAGCTAATATTATGCATATATATCTACACTACCATTATTTCTCTACCAATTGAAAATGAATAAATAATCTTTTCGTTCACCTTTTTACCGGTTACACTCTCTATCGCTCTCGCATAGTAATCAAGCTGTATTTTATACCTTTCTACCAGTTTTTCTTCCTGTCCTTTCATGACAAAATCCGTCTTGTAATCAACAAGTATTATATCCCCGCCCTCATAGAAAAATGCATCAATAATTCCCTGAATCATTATAAGCTCATCACTGTCACTATTGTCAGGATATACTTCATTTGCGGGTATTCCTATCATAAACGGCTGCTCTCTTTTAAGTTCCCCTGTTTCTGCTGCCGCCCTCATCCTGCCGCATAATCTGCTCTTTGCAAACCACTCAAATTTCTTTACATTCAACGCTTTTGCATCTTCTTCGGTCATATAACCGCCCTGCACAAGTTCTTCAATAAACAGTGCAAAGTCAAAATCTTTGTCAAGTCTTTCATACGGAATATGTTCCATAACAAGATGATAAAGTGTTCCTCTTGCGGCACCCGTCTTTACTTCCTCTTTTTTCATAAAGTCAGGTCGTGGTATATCTGCATATTTGCTTTCTGCTACATTCTCATTATTTTTACCGTCTAATGAACACTCCTCATGCAAGCCGTCAAAAAGCGAAATTTCCTCCTCTCGTACCGGATTTTCCTCAACATCTCCAGCATTAAACTCGTCAAGTTTTTCCATCGCTATTCTTTTAAGTTCAGATACAGACACTTTAACAGGTATTCCAAGTTCATTTTCATATTTATACGAAAATTCCAAGTTCTGTGCTATATAATCTTTCATTTCTTTATCATAAACTTTTGACGCATCCCAGTTTATAAGTTCTTTTTCTTTTTGTTTTGCTATCTCACGGTTTTCCTTTGATACGCTTACAATATTATTGACTGATACCACCTCAAGGTCAAAAAGTTCATCATTTGTTCCATACACTTTTTCAGATTCCAGCTCTTCTATGCACTCCTTAAAAACAGGTCTGTCAGCTATCGCAGCCATTATCATGTCTATGTGCTTTGTAAGTGACAAAAGTCCCGAAAATTCAAGGTTTTGCCCTTTTTCTTTCCATGTCGTTATCTTCTTTTTTCCCTCTCCTCTTGCTCCCATGTTTCCCTGCAGAATATTTGCAGACACTCCGGTTAAAAACAGTTTTTCTTCGGCTCTTGTCATCGCAACATAAAGCATTCTTACTTCCTCGGCAAGTGCATTAACTTTTATCCTACTTCTGAGGAAATTGTTGAACAGACTTTTTTCGGTGTACATAAGTTTAAGATTTACATAATCAGTTCCGACACCATAGTCCGAATTTATTATAACCTTGTCGTTTGCCTCCATGAGATTTACACTTTTTCCAAGTCCTGACACAAATACAACCGGAAACTGAAGTCCCTTGCTTTTGTGCATTGTCATTATTCTTACTGCGTTCATGCTCTCATTGTTTACCGATGCTTCTCCAATATCAAGCGCCGCCTTTTTTATATTCTCGACAAAATGTGTAAACTTAAATATTCCATGATGCCCGTTTGCTGCATAATCCCTCGCCTGTCCCAGTAAAATATCGAGATTTGCCGCCCTCTTTTCGCCCGCCGGCATTGCCGACATAATATCATAAAAATCAGTTTCATCATAAATTGTCTGTATTATCTTATCGACCGGAAGTTCTTTTGCCAATTCACGATAATAATTTAATTTATCCATAAAATCTTCCAGTCTGTCTGCCAGCTCATCTGCTTCTTTTTCATCAAGAACTATATTTGTCATATACTTTTCTGTGCCGTCTTCTTTTCTCACTGTCTTTACAAAAAGGCTCATTGCATCCCAATAATCAAGAGTCCTCGGCATTACGGCTATCGCCGCAAGTTCATCATCACTAAGTCCCACAAAGACCGAGCGAAGCACTGACACAAGCGGTATATCCTGTCTCGGATTGTCTATTATCCTGAGCAGATTTGTCATTGTGAGAATTTCTATCGACTCATAAAATCCTGCTTTCGTGCCTGCCGACACTGGTATTCCCATATCAGACAATGTTTCAAGAAACGGCTCTGTCCACCCCTGAACGCTCCTTAAAAGTATTACAATATCGCTGTATGTAACCCTGTGATAACCCTGTTTTCCCCATACATAAAGCGGATTTTCACCCTGCACCATCTCAATTATCTTATTTCCGATTGCTGCGGCCTCAAGCTCTTTGTCCATCATTCCATCGTCATTATCTGCTTTTTTGTCAATAAGAATAATTGACGCTTTTTCTGCCGTTTTTTTGTCTGTCTCCTCGTAAACCCGCCCCGGCACAAGTCTTGCCGCTTCGTCATACTCAACACCGCCAAGACACGGCTTCATTATCTTCTCAAAGACAGCATTTGAACTTTCAAGCACACAAGCCCTGCTTCTGAAATTCTGCTTTAAATCAATTCTATGCTCCTTTGTTCCACCCTCAAGACTGTAGCTGTTATATTTGTTCATAAACAATTCCGGTCTTGCCAGCCTGAAACCGTAAATACTCTGCTTTACATCACCTACCATAAACATATAAGGAGCAGTTGCAGGCTCTCCCGAAATGCTGGTAAGTATAAGCTCCTGAACATAATTGCTGTCCTGATACTCATCCGTCATTATCTCCTGATAATACTCCCTGAGTTCTTCTGCCACCTTGCTCGGAACTACCTCACCTTCCTTATTTTCACTCGTCAGTATTGCAAGGGCAAAATGCTCCATATCATTAAAATCAATAACCCCGTCCTCTCTTTTTCGCTTTGCAAACGCATGGATAAAATCAATCGTCAGCTTGACAAGTTCCTCCACGGCAGGTGCCATCTCATTTAATTCCTGTATCTGCTGCTCCAAAGTTTTATTGAAAAATTTCTCCTGAAGTTTTATCATTCCTCCCTGACTTGAAAAATAAGAGTCCCTGAACGCACTTGCCATGTCCTTTTTCTCTACATCGACATTGTCTTTCTTTGTAATTCTGCCCTTATCCATCCTTGAAACTTTTCCAAATGCCGCCGACAATTCTTCAAAATTCTCCGCCTTGCATATATCATCAAACTGCCTTATGTCATCCTCAAAAGCTGCTCTGTATTTTGCCGGACCGTCAGACTCATCACATATTTTTATTGCTTTTTCGGCAAGTAATTTGTATGAATTTACAAGCTCCTTAACATAACTTACAAACTCGCCTATCCATTTAGTCTTTTCGAGTGACTGCACATTCTCACATTTATATATGTCCGTAATCGAATTGAGCCACTTTTCAGGCCACGGGTAACTCATGGCTTTCCCATATAATTCAAGCACAATCGACTCAATCTTACTGTCATCACGGCCGTGAGCAAACATTTCTGAAAATAGATGAAACGCTGAATTTTCATTATCTTTTTCCGTTTCATAACGCTGTTCGATAAGCTCAGCAAGAATTTCACTCTGAGCAATCTTCATATCATTCTCATTTGCAACCTTAAAAGCAGGGTCAATATCTATCACATGAAAATAATTTCTTATGACATACTGACAAAAACTGTGCATTGTCGTAATCTGTGCATTATGAAGAAGCGAAGCCTGTCTTTGGAGATGTTCATTGTCAGGTTCTTCAAGAAGCCTGCTCTCTATAGCCTCACCCACTCTTGTTTTCATCTCTGCTGCCGCCGCATTTGTAAAGGTAACCACCAGCAATCTATCAATATCCACATTGTTTTTTTCATCAGTTATCATTTTTATAATTCGCTCAACTAACACCGCAGTCTTGCCCGAACCAGCCGCCGCTGAAACTAAAAGATTGCAATTTCTCGCATCAATAACTCTCTGCTGGTCATCCGTCCATCTTGTATCGCCCATATCATTCCTCCTCCGACAGTTCCCCATGAATAATTCTCATAACATCATCATCCGACAATTTTTCAAACATCCTGTAATCATTGCCATAAAGCCTGCTGTCAAATCTGCACACACTCCTGAACGCACAATACATACAGGCTGATTTTGGCTGTGACTCATTTGTCTTATACGGATTTACAAGTGTTTTTCCGTCAAGTATCTCCTCCGACATATCTACAACTTTTTTCTCCGTAAATTTAATAAGCTCATTAAGACAATCTGTATTTGTGACACCTGAGCTTTTCTTAAGCTGACCTTTTTTCCCGGTTTCAATATTGCTTACGGAAGACACATAATCAGGCTGGTACACGCCGTTGTTCTGCTCAAGATTTCTGTCACTTCCCTCAAGCATAGGAAAATCTCCGTTTACAAGCCCGTTCATCGCAAGCGATTCCAAAGTTTTCTGCTCAAAATTTTCAGGTGTAACCTTTTCATTTAAGATAGGGTCTTTTATCCTGTAATAGAGCATACCCGCAGGCACAACTATCTTTTCAGCCTTAGATTTCTTATCAATGCTCGCCTTAAGATAAATGACAAGCTGCATCTGAAGTCCGTAATAAAGTTCACTGAGCGACAATTCCTTGTTTCCTGTCTTATAATCGACAACCCTCACATAGTCCTTTGAACCGTCCGAAAATCCGTCGAGTCTGTCAATCTTTCCGACAAGTTTTATAAGTTCCTCATCTGTATCTTTGGCTTTTCCGACAGTTTCAAAAATCAGCTCACTCTCAATAGTGTCAAAACTTCCCTGACCCATCTGTTTTGAAATTGCCCATATCGTCTTATTAACAACATTGTGAATACGCTTTATCATATACCGGTTTCTGCTCGTGTCCCTCATAATACCGTCTTTACAGAGACTTACCGCTTTCTCCACACATTCGCCTGCTATCTTTTCCTGCTCTTTTTTATCAACATCCTGCCATCTCCTGTTTCCTGCAAGAAGTATCTTAGTGTACATATCAAGTGCATCATGAACGATATTTCCTATATCATAGGCTTCAATGGTGTGTTCCTGTCTCTCCTGCAGCTTAAGTCCGTATTGCATAAAATATGAAAATGCACAAGCCGCATATCTCTCAAGCTGTGATGTACTTCCTCTGAGATTTTCAGGATAAAGGCTCTTTGCGATTTTTTTGGAAATACTGCTCTTGTTTTCCTTAAAGAAAGCCGCTGTCAATATGTTATCAAGCGTTTTTTTATTCTCCTCTGAGTCAAAATAACAATTATATATCTCCTGCCATTTTTTATCAGAAAAATCTCCATTTCTAAGACCTGCGATAAGATATTTCTTTCCCTCATCATCAGACCAAGCATTTTCTTCGCTCTGTTTTCGCTCCTCAAATTTGACACTTACTGACGGAAAAATCTTATTTATCCTCGAAATAATATACGACGGCTCGTTTACACTTCCGTCCCTCTCGCTGTCGCAATATGTTATATATAGGTGTTTTGATGGCTTTGTCAGGTTTAAATAAAGATAAAACTGCTCCGTATATACCTGCTGCCTTGCCGTCGGTGCAAGTTCAAATTCATTTTCCGCAAGAAAATTTCTCTCCGACTCCGAAATAATACCGCCGCTTCCATTACCCTTTGGAATATTTGAAGAGTTAGCACCCACAAGAAACAAGTATTTTATATTTGAAATCCTTGTTCTCGACATATCACCAGCCATAACCTGGTCTATCCCCGGCGGAATTACTCCTATCCTTGCCTCCGAAAAACCAACATCAAGAATATCCTTAAATTCCTTTAGCGACATTTCCTCATCACCCATCAGCGAGACAAGTTTTTCAAATACTTCTATCACCATGCCGTAAAGCTGTCTGTACTCACTCGCCATATCAAAATTTTCATTTTCTTCGTATTCGTCAGCAAATTCCATCAGCTTCTCATAAAAATGCTGTCTCTCAAAAAACTCAAACAATGATGCCGCATATTCTCTGACCGTATGCTTTCCTTTTGCCGTTTTTTCATAAAGCTCTGACAGATTTTCCAGAACACCAAGCCTGACATTCTCGACAACTCCGTTTGCAAAATCCTTTGACTCGTCAGTCATCCTTCTGTAGGCATATGCCGTGTTCCATTCCCTGTTCCACGATTTAAAACCTCTGATTCCCGTAGCCAGAAGATAATTATCAAGAATATCATTCTGACTGTCACTCGTCCACGAAAGACAGCTTTTCAGATAGTCCATCACATCCTCATAAGTAAAATCTTTTATTATTATCTGCAAAAGTGCATCTATGGCACGCACCGGCACACTCGACTGAACACCTCTTTTCTGGTCGACAAAGCAGGCAATCCCAGCCTTTTTCATTGAGTGTTCGATAATGCTTCCGTATGTTTCAAGACTTCCTGCAACAATCGCAATATCCCTATAACGACAGCCGCCGACAAGCAGTCCTTTTATTTTCTGAACTACAAAATCAACCTCGTCCTCGGCATATTTAAGCACATGGCAGCTTATATCAGAAACCTCATTTTTCTTATTGTATCTCTTATACGGATACCTGAACAGATTGCGTTCAAGCCATTCAAGTTCCTCCGACTCACCAAATCTTGTCTGACTTATCTCTTTTCCCGTCCATATGTCATCCAAAACCTCAACACCTGTCTCACTCGCAATCTGCCTTATATTATGAACAGTCTTTCTGCTCATAAAAAATAACTGATAATTTTTTCCTTTATTTATAACCGACTCCCTATCATCAGCCGTCACCGTCACATAGACCATTTCAGCCGTCTTGATAAGCTCACGCAAAAGCCTGTACTGAAGTGGTGTAAAACCTGTAAAGCCGTCAAGACATATAACAGCCCCTTTAAGAAGTTCTGACTGTGAGACAACATCGGCAAAGACACTCAGAAGTTCCTCAGAAGTAATATAATTCTTTTCAATATATTCCTTAAATGACTTAAAAGCCACAGACATATCCTGCAATTTATATTTAAGAACCGGTTTCTTTTCAGAAGCCTTAATCATCCGTTCTATCTCGTCCTCATCAGCACCGTACTGTATAAGTTCAGACATAAACGATTTGATTTCTGAAATATAGCCGTCCTTATTTATATTTCTTCCAAAATATTTAAGCTCGTCCTTATTCTGTCCAAGCACTTTTTTCAATATCATAATCTTTCCAAGGTCATCAAGCACCGACAAATTTCCCACACCGGTCTCCGAAAACACCCTGTATGCAAGCCTGACAAAACTCTGCACATCAACATTCATAATGCCGTGTCCCGGACTTATCTTTATCATATCTTTCTGCGTCTGCATGGTAAACTGCTCAGGCACTATCATAATGTAATCCTTTTTAGGATTGTTCACAGCCTCCTCCATAATCTTATGCTGTAAAAAATAAGTCTTACCTCTGCCCGAACCACCAAAAATAAACTGAACTGCCATCCCGTTATCCTTTCTCCTGTATAAACATCAATATATCATAAATTCGCAAGATAAGAGAAATCGCACTCTTGCACTAAATTTACAAATAAGATATAACATAAATAATAAAATTTAACTATACTACACATCTGGATTTTTGAATAGTCATTAAATAAATTATCCAAACCAAATAAAAAATCTTATATCTAAGTATAACATAAAATACAAGTCAACAGACTTACATTTACAAAAAACTATATCAGTTCAGTAAATAATAAAAAAATTGTATGTCTGCTATAACAGGAATTTGCGATACTCTCATAAAAACAAACAAAATGTGCGGATATAGAAATTATTGTTCTATCCGCACATTTCTTACAATCCTATAAGTTTCACAAATTCCGTCCCCAAATATTTTCAAATTCCCTACAATCTCTGCTCATCAAGTACCGCTTTTACCGCATCCAAAATAAGCTTTTCCGTGTACATGGAATTTTTTGATAAAACAACTTCATCAATCGACACCCCAGCCGAAAGCTGTTTTGACACATCTTTAACTGCCGATTTCATCAGCGGATACATAGTCTCAACAGACTCATCTAAATTTTTGACTTTAACAGATTTAACCTGTTCTTCATCAAGGGCAACTTCGAGATTTATTGTTTTTTCCCCTATTACAAACTGGCTCTCATAAATTCCCGCTCTATATATTGCATCATTTTTATATGTACTGCTTTCGTTGTTTATGGTACTCTGTGTACTTTCACTTTTAGGCGAATTCTGTCTGCCAAACATAAAAAACAAAACTATCAGCAGCAAAACACCTATTCCAACAAACACAGCCGTATATACAACTTCTTTCATACGCAAAACCACAATTTTTGTTTTCGACATAGCAACCCCCATAAATTAAATCTTATTACTAAATATATATGCGTTATGAAAGAAGTTTATTACTCCCTACCTCAATGTCTTTTTAGCAACTGCCTTAGACCATGTACTGTAATATTTCTTTTTGCCAATCTTACGATATGTTCTAACCTGTATATAATAAGTTTTGCGACCCTTTAATTTTTTTATAGTTGCAGATGTTCTGGTATTTCTTGTCAATGTTATTGTCTTTGAACCTTTCATGTTTTTCTTCAAAGAATATCTTATCTGATAACCGTTTGTTTTAACTTTCTGTGCTTTTACCTTTACAACAAGTTTCTTAGAACCCGCTTTTACCTTTGCTATTTTTGTTCCTTTAGGATTTTTAGACGATGTTTTTGTCGGTTTCTTTGTCGGTTTCTTTGTCGCAGCCGCATCATCATCCGGTGCTGTCGTTGGGTTTGCACTAGCTGTAACAGATGGTGTTCTCGTCGGTTTTACTGTTGCTGTTGCTTTTGGTGTAGCCGTCGGTTTTTTCGTTGGCTTTACTGTAGGAGTTGCCGTTGGCTCACTCTTAGCTTTTACAGTAACATAATATGAAGTAGTAAGTCCATTGCAAGTTACCGTAATTTTCTGTATGCCGGTCTTTTCCTTATCATAACCACTGTAAGTAACATCCGCATTATTTACCATCAGCTCTTCACCGTTTTTCAATACATAATATACTTTATTTCCAGTAGTGTCGAGTTCCTGTCCCTGTTCAAAAGACTTATTTGCTACAACACAGCCAAGTCCAACTGCTAATACCACCTTTATCTTGTATTTTGCAGTCAATCCAAGATATTTAACCGTTACTTCCTGTTCACCCACTTTATTTAAGTTGCTAAGGTCATATCCTGTACAAGTGGCAAGCGAAGTTCCGTTTTCAACTAACTGCTTAGTTCCGTCCGACTTAGTAACATATAATTTAAAGTTTGGTTTGAACTGAGTCCCATATGGATAAACCGGTGTCTCGTCAGTCTCAACACTGATTTCTTTTGCATCTACTACATTAATATCATACTGTGCCGTTAAATCCTTATAAGAAACCGTAACGGTCTGCTTACCCTCCTTGTTCATATCATAACCGCTGCAGGTAACATATGTATTTTCAGCGTTTGTATCTTTTATAAGAACTTCTTTACCGTCTTTTGCTACAACATATAATTTAAAATCAGTTTTTAATTTACTTCCTATAAGATATGTTGTATTTTCGCTTGGCACAACCTTGATATGATCCATTTCGAGCACTTCAATATCATATGTTGTTTCAAGCCCCATATATCTGACCGTAACAGTCTGTTTACCCGGTTTACTCAAGTCATATCCGCTATATGCCGCATTCTCTTTAACTCCATACCAGGTCTTTTTATTATTTTCAACTGTAAGTTCTATTTCGCTGTTCTTTTCAAGATTTTGACCCACAAAATACTGTGTCCTCGGATTGACAACTTTTATACCGGTTACCTCTTCTGCGTCATCAAATATCTGTCTTTGGTAATGAGAAACTCCGAACAATTCTGCCTGTATCCCAAAATATGTATAATACGGTGCTTTTCCGGAAATATTTCTACTATCGCCTTTACCATAATAAACATTCGGACTATCCCATGTCAGGTCCATAAAATGCCATGAATTATTGTAATATACAACATTCCATTCATGATTGCAATCAAACTTCGACTTATTTTCAGTGCCATCATCTAATGCACCTCCTGTTCCCTCGATACACATACTTGGGATACCTGCTGCACGGAACATAAGCTCGCCAAGCGAGGCATATCCTGAACATACTGCAAGTCCATCTTCAAATGCTCTGTCAATTCCATATTTTTCCCCATACTTATAGGATGTATCAATATTAGTAGTATTTCCACTTGTTGTACCTTGAATAGCCGGATAATTGTACGCTACATTCGTACATATCCAGTCATGGATAATCTTAATTTTCTCGCCATCATTTTTACAATCCTTAGTAAGTTCTTTTGCTTTTTCAACAATCTTCTCAAATGACTTGCAGGCAATATTTGTGAATGTTCTTGTCTTAAGATAATTCTCAGGTTTATAATTTGCATTAAAGTCCTCCAAAGCCTTAACTGCGGCTGCACCGTATGGAGAATAGATTGAGATTTTTCCGTTTTCCTTTTCAAGATATATAGGAAAATTATAGCAAAGAGTTGTTTTTTTAGTTGTTTTTAAACCTACTTTAGTCGTCGTCACCAAACTTACACTGACAGTAAGAGTGTTTATAGTTTGAGCAATACTTGAAACATCTTGCGATATGTTACAAGTATTTCCATCAAAATTTCTGGAAGTTAATGGTTTTGCGGTGGATGTTCCTGTTGCTACATTATCTATGTATAAATCCAAATCCGCTTGATAATATGCTTTAGTTGCACCGTCGGCAATCGCTGCTTTGACATTTTTCTCAGCCTCTGTGTCAGTCAGATTAATAGTAAGCTTATTTTCCTCAAGCTTGTAATCCCAATAATGACTCAACAGTTCAGACATATCAGATGATTTGATTTCCGTTACATCTGCTTTCATAAAAGCATCTGCTTTTTTAGGAGAAATAGCAGTCATAGAAAGCATCATACTTAAACTTAATATAACCGCAAGTATCTTTCTTTGTGTTTTTTTTGTTTTGTTCATAGGCATTTCCTCTCTTTCAGTTATTTATTGATTAAACCCTTTTTTATGTTCATATTTTCCTTTTCGTCTGAAAGCATCTTTTAATTTTGGCTCTGTCAACGCTATAGTTATTATACTACCCGGCATCACTTAATTGTGACAATATGTGTGAATCGCCCCAAAATGCGGTTAAATCGACCTAAAAACACGCATAAACGACAAAAACAGCAGTCTCAATATTTTACATACTGAAACTGCTGCCTTTATATCACTACCCTTAAGATAAACATATCTCCCTTTGTATTAAAAGAACACATTCCGTTATATTTATTCACAACCGAGCATATACTTTTAGTACCGACACCATGTCCCTCTGCCTTCGTGACAGGCATACCATCATTAAATAACACATTCTGACGGCAGGTGTTTGAAATCTGTATAAAAATCCTGTTATCCTTTTCATATCCGTTCACGCTTATCTCCGTTGAAATATTCTGCGTCATAAGAAATTTGCATTCATTTAACGCATTTTCAAGTGCATTTGCAAGAATTATGCACATATCGACAGATGAAATCCTAATATCCCTGCCAAGCACAAACTTAATTTCACAACTGATACCTGATTTTTCAAAACGCTGTGCATATGCTGTCAATATCAAGTTTGCCGTCTCATTCTGACAATAATCAACAACTTTTTGTGCTTCAATCTCCTTGCACACTGAATTAATGTATTCCAATGCCTGTTTATTCTGATTATTTGCTATGCATGAAGCAATATACTGCATATGATGACGCAGGTCATGTCTGTGTGCAGCCGCCTGTTCCTGACTCTTTCTCAAAAAATCAATCTCCTTAACAGACTGTTTTGCCTGCATCTCAAATGCATTCTTTTCCTGCTCCAGTCTGTATCTGGTCTTTTCCTGTTTTGTACTCTGTTTGACATAAATAAGGAAAAACAGACATGAAAATGTCGGCATAAATTCAGCAACAATATAACTTCCCTCATACAAAAGCTTCGTATATACAACCGTTGAATAATCGAACAGATAATAAACTATCGGCACTATGGCAAAAGTCCACATCTCTGCTGCCGGACGCATAATCATCTCTCTCACGGATGCAACTACATATTTTAATAATAAAATCAAAAACGGAACAGTTATGATAATCTGCACTATCTGCAGCAACCCATCACTATTTTTAAAGGCAAATGTAAACAAAAGTGCCAGCCACCGCCTGAACTGACAGCACAAATAAGCAGTCAGCACCGAAGATAGACTGCTCAAAAAGCGTTTTGTTATAACCCATAATACTATCACAAGCGGAATATGTGCAAAAACCGGATAAAACTCATGAACAACCCTTTCTCCATAAAAATAATAAACTATTCCTTCTATTATAAGAGCCACTCCAACAGTAAAAACAATTAGATTTCTTTGCTTTTTTTCTTTCCCAATTCCACAAAAAGCAGCCGACAATATACTTCCAAATATACTCACGGCTATATAATTTATCAGCGTAATCAACTCACTCATACGCTTCCTCCCACATTTGTAAATAATTCATTTTCAAACGCATATTCCAAATATCGTTCTTTTGTCTGAGTATATTTTCCATGTGGTATAGGAATTTTTGCTCCGGATTTCATTATTATATTTTTCTGAGATATATTTTCTATATACCTCAAATTAGTAAGATAAGAGCGATGCGGACGGATAAAACAGCCAAATTTTCTCAGCTTTTCCTCAATATCTGTTATCTTTACCGTACTTTTTAAGCTTGTACCATCAGCAAGACATATCACAAGTGCCCTGTTTACCACCTCGCAATATTCAAGATTTTTTACATCAATCTTATTTATTCCATTATCACATTTGACAATAAAAAACTCTGATTTTTCCCTCTCCCACTCAGAATACAACCTATCAATAAGCTTAAAAAAGCTTTCCCGTCTCACCGGCTTTAATTCATAATAAAACGCTCCCACTGTATATGACTGTACCGCAAATTCAGGTGACGAAGTCAGGAAAACAATCCTGACATCCTTATCGGTCTTTCTCAGTTCACGAGCCACCTCTATTCCGTTATCATCATTCATAAGAATATCTAAAAACAACGCATCATAACATCCGCTCTGTTCCATTTTCGTCAAAAGTTCAAGCGGACTTTGAAACACATCGCAGCTAATCTCTCTGTCGTAATCTTTGCAATATTCAGCCAGCAAACTCTTTATTTCGTTTAATACTGATATTTCATCATCACATATTGCTATCTTCATCTGAATCCTCCATTTTATGTTCTCTTGTCTTTGGTATAATTCAAGCAGATATCCGCAATCCACTCTGCTATTTGCTCATAACACTACTTGTGTATTGACTTATTTATAGTGTTAAATCAATCTAAAAACAGTCAACCAGACAATAAAGATACCGATTTAATGATAAAACAAAAGACAAAAAATGAAAATACCTAATATATAAATTTTACAAAACTACTGTAACAGTTCAGCCATAAAAAGATAATCAGCAATGCATAAGCCCGCTTAATGAATTGCTGATTATCTTTTTATGGTAGAATAGCCTTTCATCTCTGAAATGAAATAAACAATAGCTGCATCGCAGCGACTGACAGCTTGCTGGCAGGTTTATGAATGTTAGAGATGAAAGGCTGAACTGTTACAAAGATTACTCTCTAATCATTATTCCAGCAAATTTTACCGCTTCTTTCTTTTATAACAAATTACTGCTGCCACAATCACAAAAACAGCTCCAACAGCCGCTGCAACTGTTTTTTTTACATCTGTCCCATTATTTCCCCTGCCAGCTCCATTATAGCAGGTGTTTATTTTTCCAGCCCTCTGATTATTATCATCGCTTACCTCGTCCTCTAAATCCAAGCCATCATCCGCATTAGTCCCATTTTTATCTGATAAAGTTCCATTTCCGCATACATATTTACTTTTCTTGTCACCGGAACTATTCCCATTCCTGCCGGATATTTTTGCCGTATTTTTTAAATATTTAGTTATTATCTTCTTCTTTTCATCATAGCTTAATTTCTTAAATTTGATATATTTAACATCCGAATGTTCTACCAGATTATCCCCTGAGCCACCCATTAATACTCCACCGGTACCGGAGCCATCATATACCATCTCATTTTTATTCTTTGTCTGTGCATATATCTTTCCATTCATCCAATAAAACAAAGTATTGTCAGTTATCTTATTTTTCATACCGGTATATTTGTCCCAGATCTTATCATAATCAAATTTAATTTTGCCCTCCTCCACATAAATAGTAAACAAACTCACTTTCTCATTATTCTTCTTTACCACAAAATAATATGTGTAGCCGGTATATTTTTCATCCTCATCGTTAATATCATAAATTATAAAAGGATTACAGATAACAATTTTGTCATTATCCTTTAAATCTCCTACCGCATCATGCAGATCCTTATAAGCTAATGGTACTTTTTGCAAAAAATCATAATCGCTTTCATTTTTATGCTTTTCATAATATTTCATAACTTTATCAACATTCTTTTTAAACAAAACAGGTGCATTTTTCATAACATTTTCCGGAATATACTTTGCATAAATACCATTCTTCACCAATTCAACAGAATACGCCTTTGCCCTCACCGTACTAAATCCACAAACGAAAGCCAAAATCAAAACCAGATTAACAATAATTTTTTTCATAACCATCCGCCTCCCTTATTACCATTTATAACTAATAACGATACAACCACCCAAAATGATGCAAAAAATTTTTATTTTAGTTCAAGCAAAAAAACAGGACTGCTTTGATATAACTTCATAGCAATCCCTCTTCCCACATATATTCGCCTTATACAATCATTTTTTCAAAAACTCTTTTTTGCTTCCACCCATTAAATCATTTACTCTCTCACCCCCGGGTAGAGTAAAGAGTGAGAGAGCCGTTTTATTCCCCGGTACCCAATTATACAACGCTTTGCAAAAACGATGTTTTTAATAAAACAGCATCATTTTTATTATTTTTCAGTATGTTCTGCCACAAACTTGTCTAAACCGTCAGGCTGTTCAGACTCATACCATAAAAGCTTACAGCTTCTTGCTGCTACAGGTGCAACCATTACTGCCAATGCACATATAGCTGTGCCGTACTTTACGACAATATCAGAAAAAGTCTTTTTCATAGTTCATTTTTCTCCTTTCTTTAAAATTTCATCAGGAAACTTTTTTCAATCGTTTTCCAATGTAATTTAACTATACCACAAAAAATGAGTTGTGAACGAAATTAGGACTGAGAGGTCGAAATACAGGACTGAAATGCAAAAAATTGAGTTTTTTGGTCATTTTTTCATAAAAATTTACCTCTCACACCCCAATTTTGACCTCTCAGTCCAATTCTATAGTTATTTATATAAAAATGTTTTATAATGAAATAACAAAATCTGAGTTATACTTTTAACAGAAAAGAGGAACAAATGATTATATCAAAAAAAATAAGTTCATCTATTGCTGAAACATTATCTGCCAATAATATAATCTCCGAGCAGGAAATTCCTATTTATTCTTATTGTCTTGACTATATTATAGAATTGTTTTTCCTGTTTATATTTGCAGTCTTATATGGTGTGTTTTCACACAAACTGCCTGAAACACTTATATTTTTGGCTGTTTTTACACCACTTCGCTCTTTCGGCGGCGGATTTCATGCATCCACTCCAAAACGGTGTGCCATACTTTCACTTATCACCTTTGTATTTGTGCTTTATTCAGGTGCAATATCCTCCGCACTTACATGGCAATGGACTGCTGCCTTTGCAATATCACTGTCTGTAATAGCTGTTTTATCCCCTGTCGGCACCAAAAACAGACCTATGACTCCTGAGCGAAAAATTTCGCTAAAAAAACGCTGCCTGCTGTTCTGTGTTATCTTAACAATACTTTACATATTTTTTTATTTACACAACCTGCAAAGATTATACGGAACACTTGCCATATGTATGTTGATAAATTTAATAAATATTGTAGCAGGTTATATTTTAGAAAAAACTAATCAAATCCATAGATGACTCTGTTATACACAAGATAATAATCTATCCTATAATTACTGATACTGAACTTAGACGCAAGTTAAATATACCTGAGAATTTTTAAAACACGAAAGTCTGTTTTTTGTCTGCATAAGTAACACCTTTCCCCACTGCCTAATACTCTATGCACTAGAGTCGTGGGAATGTTTATCTGCATTCATACTTTGTAAAATTCATGAATTTTACAAAGTTTTTCATAGACTTTCGTGTTTTATTTTAAATTTTATTCAATAATTTTCTTTACCAAAAATTACTGGAGTACCATGCGTACTGCACCGTACATTCCAGCATCATTTCCAAGCTCCGCAAGTCTGAACTCTGTATTTTTAAGTGCAAACATTACATTCTTCTTATACTGCTCTTTAACAATGTCGATAACTACAGGACCATTCTTAGAAAGTCCTCCACCGATTACAAATGCCTGTGTGTCAACTACTGAAGCTACATTTCCGAGTCCCATTCCAAGATATATAGCAAACTCATTTACTGCTTCTGCTGCAAGCTCGTCTCCTGCCTTATAAGCGTCAAAAACCTCTTTGCCACCTATTTCATCAGCAGCAAATTTTCTAAGCTCTGACGGCTTGTCAGACGCTTCAAGACGCTCTTTAGCCATTCTTATAACACCTGTTGCCGAACTGTACTGTTCAAGACAACCCTTACATCCGCATCCGCAGGTAAGAGTTTCTTTAGGATTTACAGTTATATGACCTATCTCACCGGCAGCTCCATTCTCACCGGTAAGGATTTTGCCATCCATAATAATTCCACCACCTACACCTGTTCCAAGCGTAACCATAACGATATTGTCAAAACCGCGTCCGCCGCCACGCCACTGCTCACCAAGAGCTGCAACATTTGCATCATTACCAACCTTAACTTTCTCAACTCCGGTAAGTTTACTCATCTCATCTGCAACCGAGAAAATCCCCCAGCCGAGATTTGCACACTTAAGAACTCGTCCGTCCTCTGTTATAGGACCCGGAACACCCATGCCAATACCGAGAATATCGTCTGTCTCAATAGATTTCTCTGTATTCTTTTCCTTAATAGACTTCACAATGTCAGGAAGAATATTTTCTCCATTGTTTTCTTTTCTGGTAACAATTTCCCACTTTTCAAGCATATCGCCCTTTTCGTCAAAAAGTCCCATCTTGACCGTAGTTCCACCTATATCAATTCCATAAATATACTTTGTCATATTGTTCCACCTTTCTTTTTATTACAATATTTTCTTAATACAATTTTTTCTAATCACCGTTGGTTATTATGTATATAATTTTTTACTATTTTTATATTACATTTTACTGCTTATTACTCGTAATACTTATATACCAATTTAAATATCAGTACTATTCACACCTTTAATGCAACCGCTAAAAATTATCTGCACCTATTTATAGAGTTGCAACTTATTGACTAAAACATTGTTTCTATATAATTTACAACAGCACTTTAATCTCTTTACAATATTACTTGTATTTTTTATATTTTCATACTCTTGTTATACCACTACTTTAAATTGCAGCTTTATTTATATTTTACTATGATAAAATTTGAAACCGGTTATTATAACTCCTCGACAGCCTCATATCTGATACGAAGTTCAGGCATTTTTTTCATCTCAGTATAATAATTAACTGCCCAGTCATCGCCCTGACTTTCGTCATTTTCACCTGTTGCCGGTGGTGCAAACATCTTCAATGTAAGAACCTGTCCATCTTTTACCTCCGAATCAAAGAACGCAGGCATAAGGTCAACTGTCTTAGTCTCAGGTGCTTTATAGAACCACTTTCCGTTTATCTCCATCATGATATTAAGTTCTTCTTCAAAAGTAATCTCAAAAAATTCCGGATTTCCTTCCATCTTAATATCAATGGCAACACCGTCTGCGTCCTCAGAACCGCCCCAGCGCATCTTTGCAGGGAGTTCCAACTTATCTTTTTCCTCGATAACCGGCTGGAAATAAGGGTCTTTCAAAATTTCCTGATACTGTTTAAGTAACGGCTGTGCTATTCCAACAGATTTATTGTTTGGATCTTCGATTTCAAGACCAAGCCGTCCTCTGTCTCTAAACTGGTACATAGAAAAACCATCAAACCAATCCGCATCATCCGATTTTATTCTTTCAACAAATCTCTTAATTGACTCACCCTGTCGTCTCGGACCTGTCACATCTCCATCCGTGTTAAACTCAGATATAACAAGAGGTTTGCATACATTGTCAGCAACCTTTGTAAGACGCTTTGAAGTCTTTTCAAGCCTTTCCACAAATGTATCAAGCGGTGTCACTGCATAGCTGTCTCCGCCTTTCTCGCAAACATCAAACGGCCAGCCGTAATGAAGTGCAAGATAACAGTCATTTGACCAGTAATCCGCGACTTTGTATGCCTCCGTGAACTCCTTCTCGTACTGGATAGGTGCATCATTATCAAGACTTGTAACTGAACCTCCACAATACACAATAGATACATTTGGAGCTTCCTCCTTGACAATCTTTGCAAATCTTACAAAAAAATCACCAATATCCTGATATGAAAATCTCTGATTGTGTGTAAACCAGTCACCTGTGCACTCATGGTTTATACGAAGTCTCATTCTTCCAAAAGTTATAAGTTCCTTTGCAATCTGCCTGAGATATTCATCCTCCAAAGAACAGTCAATCGTAAGTGTCAGTGCAACATCCTGTCCGTGCTTCCTTATATCACGCATAAAAGTAAACGGCTCACCATCCATACTGCCGCCAATGCCACCAAGGTAAGGGAAATAATCGTCATACGGATAATCCCACTGAAAATGAATTTCCATATCCTTGCAAGCCTCACTTATCCTCTGAGGCCATTCCTTATCCTTAGGATAATAGGTGTACATAATACCAATATTTCTGTGAGGTCTGCCGAGCACATTCAATATGTAATCCTGATTTACATATTCGGCTCGCTCACTACCATCCCCTAAGTCAAGACCGCACTTAGCAGGATTTAAAGTAATTCTCTTTAAACTCTCCATAAACTTCCTCATTTCTTTTTATTCTCTGATATTTATTATATGACATTCCCATATGTTGAAGCATATGGCTTTGCTAGGGCTATATCTATCACTATTTCTATATATATTTTATCGCCCATCAATCAGATTTAATAAAAACTTCCACATAAACATACTCATTATAACATACCTAAAACACATTCTGCCACTAAAATATCAGTTTTTGGTTGTTGTCTTTAAGTGTAACAGCTTTTAGTTGTTTTTTTATCATATCTCAACTTTTAGATTTTGTTTTTATATTATAACTGCCCTTTATTTTTATCTTTATATTATAACTGCCTTTTATTTTTGTCTTTATATTATAACTGCCTTTTATTTTTATCTTTATATTATAATTACTTTACCTTATTGCTTTTAAACAATGAAAACTTTTTGTTTTTGTCCATAAATAATAACAGCCTTATTTCAAGTTTTACACCGGACTTATAAAAATCCCCAGATTAAGCGGATGATATGTCAACAATACAAAGACAAAAAGCTGTGCCAGATTAACAATCAACACTGTTTTTCCACAATTTTGTGTCTGTTTTTTATATGAATATATCAACACATGATATTGCACTGCAAACGCAATTAAGACAGCAACGAAAAATGTACTTATATCTACCCATGCAATTTCAAAGCCGAGTATTCCCTTATATCCGTAAAACAAAAACGGTATGCTCCATGTACCGAATATATTTCCAAACAGTCCTGTATATCCTATCTGATGCAACTCATTATTTTTATCTTGCCTGTCATTTACTATTTCCAAATTGTAACCATATATATCCCTATTTATCTTGATATTATTACTTCTATTTTTTTCTTTATATTTTTTACTTTGCATAAATTCCTGTCTTTTAATATACAAATTGCCAAGCATAATATAAATAAGCATAGGTACAAACAACAGCTTCATATGTTCCCATGTTGACTCATTAACAGGTACAAACAATCCAACAAACCACATTTGACCCGACCAATCATACACAAAATGAAACAGCGTTCCCAATATCCCAACAACAAAAAATCCTATTACAACATATTTTTTGTAGAACTCTTTTATACTTTCAAACTCATTTATATCCTTATTATTTTTCTTCTTTTTTATATCCCCAATTTCATTTATATTTTTATATTTCTTTACTTTCTCACTGTTTTTTATATTTTTAAACTTATTTGTATTTTTCTTGTTATTCATGTTTTCAAACTTATTTGTATTTTTCTTCTCTTTTATGTTTTCACTTTCCTTAATATTTTCCTTGTCCTCTTTTTCTTTTCCTGTTATCTTTTTTTCTGCCATAGAATTTTTATTGGAACTAATACTCAAATTACTTTTTTTATTATCCATCAACATACAATTTGTCTCCAAACTTTTTAAACTTTTAAATCATATTTCCAGCTTCCAACAGATAAGTTAAGCTCTTAACAGCTTTTAATATGTATTTTATTATTTATAAGTTGTTTACTAGAATAACTTTTATAAAATCTCCAACAAAGTTTCTAATAAATATTGTATGTAGTAATTGTTATTATATGTAATGTGATTTCTTTACACACTGGAAAGAAATCTTTGTCATAAATCTTCTTTTTTTATTAATATTTATCTCTAAAAATCTTTAACAAAATATATAAGCTTAGTACATTATGTACGGCAACATATTAGATCGATAAAAAAAGGACTTACTACGAAATCGTAATAAGTCCTTTTTTACTTTTATTATTTCAATGAGACACGGGGGATTCGAACCCCCGACAACTTGATTAAAAGTCAAGTGCTCTACCACCTGAGCTAGTATCCCATCTAAAATATGAGGTTTTTACCTCAATGCCCAGAGCCGGAATCGAACCAGCGACACGAGGATTTTCAGTCCTCTGCTCTACCAACTGAGCTATCTGGGCATATAGATAAATAATTATCTAAGTAGCGGGAACAGGATTTGAACCTGTGACCTTCGGGTTATGAGCCCGACGAGCTTCCTAGCTGCTCCATCCCGCGTCATTAAATCCTTTTGGTAAACTCTGCGGTTTATCAACTTAGGTAAATGGGCGGAGATGGATTCGAACCATCGAAGCATAAAGCAGCAGATTTACAGTCTGTCCCCTTTGGCCACTCGGGAATCCGCCCATAACACAACAAATATTCAATTGTGTAAGCCGATGATCGGACTCGAACCGATAACCTGCTGATTACAAATCAGCTGCTCTGCCAATTGAGCCACATCGGCAAAAAATAAATGGGACCTACAGGGCTCGAACCTGTGACCCTCTGCTTGTAAGGCAGATGCTCT